>Ga0209185_1000356_pt1 | contig 57079 bp, 31 predicted proteins | sample SidtaG_2_FD_187425 | JGI IMG/M metagenome (GOLD analysis project Ga0209185, IMG submission 187425) | Marine algal microbial communities from Sidmouth, United Kingdom - Sidmouth_Asex2 metaG (SPAdes) (version 2) | ecosystem: Host-associated > Algae > Red algae > Unclassified | place: Sidmouth... | reverse complement strand
CACACTACTCGCCTGCTTTAGTCTCATCTCAAAAATATTCCCCCATGTCTGCAGCAAATTCTGGCTAAAAGTCATCAATTGTATCTTCCCATCCTTAGCTGCCATCTCTCTTCTGTTCAATAAGCCCGATTCTATCACAAAGCCCTGCCCTTTTCTGAACATTTTCAAATCATAATATTTCAATGATGTTCTGATCAAAGAAATCAAAAAAGCAACCACCATGAATAATACCGCTATCGTAGTCAATAAGATCAAACTTGCAGAAAACAAATCCGCAGTAGGGATGAAGTCTTTCATCTGATCTTCCATATCTAGTCCTGCTTCCCTGATATTATCCCACAGCCAAAAAAAGAAAAATATTATAATACCACCCGATCGCAGATGATTAGCTGTTATACCGACCTTCAGTAACTTACTGATGGACAGACTGAAAATAATAGATTTTTGATCCTGCTTAATTGATCCTTCTTGCTCTCCTGATTCTCCTTGCTTTACGGAATCTTCTTCCCCCCGATGTTTCAATATATGTCCACTCAGAGCTGAAGCCAAACTCCGATCCAAGGCATTGAGTTGTAACTCGCTGCCCGCGCTCCCTGCCGTATCCATATTGAGCTTGACAACATTGAAAATTCTATGCAATAAGTTCTGCTCAAAATTTATTGACTGTATTCTATCAAAGGGTATTTCCAGTTTAGACTTCTTGAAGACGCCTTTATGGACGATGAGCTTATCACCCTTGATGAAAAAAAAATATCTGAAGAAAGCCATGATTGAATATATCATACCTATGAAACCTATGGCAATCACCGCATAAAGTAAAAAATTCTTCTTACTGTCACTCCCACCTAATAAAAAAACTATCAGGAAAGGAAATAATTGCCTCAGCAACACCTTATACATTCTGTAGGCGATGAGCACGATAGCAGCATAAGATTGCTTATGCGGGAGAGTAAAGTCATAAGTGTCCGCTATCTCATTGTTCTTCATCCTGATCACTTATGATAATCCTTTCTGAAGATTTAGTCTTAGTGACTATGAATTCTTTCAGTTGGTCAGCTGTCTTGGGATCCAATCCGGGTATGGTCATATCGCTGGCATTTCCCCCTGCTGTAAATATGCGCAACTTGGACAAATTATATTGTCGCTCCAAGGGACCCTGATCTATGCTCACGTGCTGCACGCGGATAAAGGGCGCAGTCGTCGTAGATTTCCACAACCACCCTGTCGTATAGACAATGTCCTTTTGCCGTAAGGCATAGAACTTATTGTCAAAGCCCTTGATTGTTATGAGTAGTCCCCAGCCTGCCAGTAGCAAATACAACAAGCCTAATCCTATTATCACAATAGTTTGAATATCCTGAAAACTCTCAACCTCAGATCTGGCTGCAAAGAAAAACACGATAAATAGTATAGCCACAACCATAAGTCCTATCATCCTCAGCAGTATCAATACCCGCTTATATCTTGGCTCCAAGGGCTGGTATGCCAGATTCTCGACCCGTGGTAGGTCCTGTTCACTTATCTGATCATTTTGGAAGGCTTGCATCTGACTTTGAAGATAACTGCGCAGATACATCCTCTTGCAAGTTTTCCAATATTTTTCTGCACGATTTCAGATTATTGACACCATCTTTAATGAGAATAAGGAATTTGCTGGACTGTTTTAAGGATAGGCCCGTTTCTGCCCCCTTGGTGGAAATATGGTGCATCATCTGATTAAAGAAGTCTGTCTCATAGAAAGAAGACTTGGGATTACTGACAAAATAGCAGCGCATCTTTCTCTTTTTCAGAGACAAACGTTCCATACCCAATTCCTTACAGATCCATCTCAAGCGGATACCATTAAAAAGTTCCTCGACCTGAAAAGGTATGGGACCAAACTTGTCCTTCATTTTACTTTTGAATTCAGCCAGTTCTGCCTCCTTGCTCAACTTGCCCATCTCATTGTATAACAAAAGTCGTTCTTGTATCACAGATATGTACTCATCAGGAATCAACATTTCTATATCGGCATCCACTTCCACCTCATGCACCCAGGATCTTTGTTCCTCTTTCTCACCCTTGAAAAGTTCCTTGAACTTAGTCTCCTTGAGTTCGTGTATGGCTTCTTCCAGTATCTTCTGATAAGTCTCATACCCGATGTCAGCAATAAATCCACTCTGCTCTCCCCCCAACAGATTACCCGCACCTCTGATATCCAAATCCTTCATCGCAATGTGAAAACCACTGCCTAGATCAGAAAATTCTTCCAGAGTTCTCAGCCTTTTTCGAGCATCCGTCGTCAATGTCGACACTGGTGGAGCGAAAAGATAACAATAGGCTTTCTTATTGGACCGCCCTACTCTTCCTCTTAACTGATGGAGATCACTCATCCCAAACTGATGGGCATTATTGATGATGATGGTGTTGGCGTTGGGGATGTCTAGTCCTGTCTCTATAATATTCGTGCAAACGAGTACATCATATTTTCCTCCTATGAAATCCATTAAAGTCGACTCAAGAATTTTGGAATCCATCTGCCCGTGGGCCATTCTTATCTCCAGATCAGGACAGAGCTTCTTGATCATCATGGTTATCTCAGGTAGAGACTTGACGCGATTATGTACAAAGAAAACCTGCCCACCCCTGGTGAACTCGTAATAGATGGACTCTTTGATGAGTTCATTATTGAATACTCTTCGCTCGGTGTGGATGGGCTGTCGATTAGGTGGTGCTGTTCTGATCACAGACAAGTCTCTGGCGGCCATCAGGGAGAACTGTAACGTTCTTGGTATAGGGGTTGCCGTCAAGGTCAAGGTGTCGACATTGACCTTAAAGTTTCTCAGTTTTTCTTTTGCAGCCACACCAAATTTCTGCTCCTCATCTATGACCAATAATCCAAGATCTTTAAATTTTACTTTTTTATTGAGTAAAGCATGAGTACCTATGATGAGGTCTAGCTGACCAGCCTCTAGTCTCTTATATACTTCTGTTTTCTCTTTGGTTGTTCTGAATCGATTGACATAATCGACATCCACACTGAACTTCCCCAGCCTATCTCTAAAGGTCTTATAATGTTGTAGCGCTAATATCGTCGTCGGCACCAGGATGGCCACTTGCTTCCCACCCAGCACTGCTTTCATTGCAGCCCTAACCGCTATCTCCGTCTTACCGAAACCCACATCACCACAGACCAATCTGTCCATGGGATATTCCTTTTGCATATCGAGCTTCACTTGGTTAGAGGCTTCGTACTGGTCTGGTGTATCCTCATAAATGAAAGAAGCTTCGAGTTCATTTTGTAGGTGACCGTCCTCAGGAAATGCAAAACCTTTTGAAGCTCGGCGTCGAGCATAGAGCTTGATCAATTCCTGAGCGATATCCTTGATTTTCTTTTTGGTCTTTCGCTTCAGGTTTTTCCAGGCTTCCCCACCGATCTTGCTTAGTCGTGGAGGTGTCCCTTCTTTTCCGACATATCGAGAAATCTTGTGCAAGGAATTGATACCCACATAAAGGACATCATTATTCAGATAGATCAATCTTACAGATTCTTGCTCCTTACCGTTGATATTTATTTTTTCCAGTCCACTGTATCGACCTATACCATGATCTATATGTGTCACAAAATCTCCAGGTCTCAGCTCTCGAAGCATCCGTAAATTCATCGCAGCTTCCTTGGTAAAACCTTTTCGCAACTTGTAGCGATGAAAGCGCTCAAAGATTTGATGGTCTGTATAAATAGCCACCTTGAGATCGTTATCTATAAAGCCGGAATGAATGGCCTTATTGACAGGATGAAAAGTCACTTCTGCATTAAGATCCTCGAAGATGTTATAGAATCTTTCTATCTGTCGATTATTATCTGTGAATATGAAAGTCTTCATGCCTTCTTGGTCCTTCTTTTCGAGGTCTTCCAGAAGTATTTTGAAGTTTTTATTGAAAGTCGGTTGTGGTGTAGCATTAAATTTTATCTCTCCAGAAACCTCAATGGTCTTGGCCCCTTGCTTGAGTAGCAGGATGTCCAGATCATTCATTTCTGAAATGAGATTTTCTGGATAAATGAAAGCTCTATCGTCGAGTAATTTTTTCAAATCTTCATCTTCAGAAAACTTAACTTTTTCCGCAAAAATCTCTGCCTTCTCCTTGGCAATAGCTAGTTTTTCCACGAGCATATCTATATCCTGAATCCATAGGCAGACATTCTTAGGGAAGACCTTGAATAAAGAAATTTTCTGCTCTTGTGAGAATTGATTACTCACATTGGGTATAATGGAGACTCTTTCAATGTTTTTTAGAGAAAGCTGAGTCGTGGGATTGAAGGTACGGATGCTCTCCACTTCCTCATCAAACAATTCTACTCTATACGGCCATTCATTACCAAAAGAAAAAATGTCAATTATTCCTCCTCGTATGGCAAACTGCCCTGGCTCATACACAAAGTCCGTTCTTTCAAAACCATACTCAACCAGAAATTCCGTAATAGTATCGACATCCAGGTCTTCGGACTTGGTGATATTGATTTTCTGAGACTCAAGATGAGAGGGATCTACGACCTTCTCAAAAATCGCTTCCGGATAGGTCACCATGATTTCATTCTTATGGTAGCCTGCTGACAGCTTATTTATGGCTTCTGTTCTGATGAGGACATTATTGTTATCCACTTCTTCGAACAGCCCTGGCCGTCTGAATGAATCAGGAAAGAATAGCACCGTCTGTTTTTCTATCAATTTTTCCAAGGTATTCTGCAGATATGCTGCTTGTTCCTTGTCTTCTGCAACGATGAGATGGGAATGAGGCTTGGAATTAAATATTGAGGCTAGGACAAAGCAATTCTGTGCGCCCCTCATTCCAGATAATAAAAGACGAATTGGCTGGTCAGATTCCAACCCTTTAACAATATTATTGATCTGCTCAGATTCGGCATATTTGCCGAGCAGGCCTTCCAAATTATCCACCTATACTAATAAATATGAATATATCCATCCTAATATGGATAGCAGTCTCTCTTAATGCAAGTGCAACTAATTAGCTGCAAGACAAACTTTCCCTATGCCCAGTCCATTGCGTAGACAAAAGATGTCCCTAAAAACGGTAGAGCAACCCAGAACCATTCTGGTATGATGATCAATAGCAATACTGTGAAAGCCAATGATACCAAAGTCATCATCCAATATTTACCTCTAGAATTAGTCTGTGATCTCATTATTAAATATTAAGAGTGCAAAGATATATCTTAATTAACTTATCAAGACCTCAAAATGAGGGGATGTTCTGTTGCAGAGGTCTAAAAATCGGAGAATTAGGTCTGAAAAGGTGATATTGTATGTGCAGACCTTGTAAATCGCTTTAAATACATTCTGAAAGGTGATATGATGACCAAGATGTGTAAAGTTAACCAAGGAAAGTCCTGAAATGACGAAAGATTGAACGAGATTGTAATTCTACCGATATGGAGTAAAATAAGATAAAGTCTGAAAGGACGTCAGATCTTGATCATATACAGTATAGAGTATAGAAACACGAGCACCGAAACCAATCCAATCATATCTCAACAGGGAGTCCATAAACTTTGATCGAGGAATTAACAGACGTGACTATAATATATTGAAACCATTCAGGCAACAAATCACAGATAGAATTTTCAAATGGTAACCCAAGGCTAAAGCCAAAGATCGTCAACAATTTTGAGTTAGGATATACACATCAATACCGATTCAACTTTAAACTTGCCAATAGTCAGACAACAGATAAAATCACACGACTCATAGCGACTGACAGCAGTAATGAGAAATCAAGTTTCATTAATCGGGATAAACTAGATCAACAACAAATAATTAATCTCAGCGCCAGTCTTCCTTTTCAAGTTAGGAGCTGATTATATTTTCTATCAGCAACGGAGTTTTCCTCTAGGCGAGGGATTCACAGCAGAATTATCAGTTTGTTATTCAGGGCCTGGCAGATGGTGCGGTGTATTTCCAATACGAATTCAGTTATTCTCTGAATCTCGGTCTACCGAAAAACTTATTAATGAGAAGTTCAAGGTGAAAATTGCTGTGAATGACATATTCAACCAATCTCTTTCTGGAGTGGCTTTTCTGATTTTGGAGGCTTGCTCTCTTATGGGAAGGGTTATTGATTGGGTATTCGCAGAGGGAGCGTGAATGTCAGTTGCAATTTTGGCAATTCAAAAATTAAATGGAGTAGAAAAAGAAAAACAGGTATAAAAGCAGAGAGCAAGCGACTACAGAAAATTAAATCTTTAAGCCCAATATTTAATTCCAATGAAACTTTACATCCTAATATTCTTACGGATATCCTACGGAAGACAAGCTTACATACAAGTACTCATACTTGCTTCTTGAGATATTCTAAAGGTCTCTGTATCATTATTAGAAGTAGTAGTCTCTATGCCATTTTCTCTTAAGGTTATAGTACCATCTCCATTAGAACAAGCTTCAATTGTGACACCGGCAGTATTTACACATGTGACACAGATTCCTGCTTCTTCAAAATCGTCACTGGTACATCCAGCCGTAATAAACCCCATCAGTAATATAGACCTAACCAATAAATTCTTCATTATTCTTCCTTTAAAATGTAAGATATTATATCAATATCACAATAACAGCCAAAAAACCGATGTATGTTAATCTACTTTTTCTTTATAGGCAAGATTTTGCCCAAGACCAAGCCGATGAGTAGCCATGGCACAACTGCATCCAACAGATCAGGCAAAGAGTTGGACTTAAACCAAATACTATCCAAATATGGGATAGTGAGATAAGCTATCATCCCTATAGCAAGCGATGTAACAACTACTTTTCTAATGTTTAGCGTGGGGTCTCCCACTAATACAAGACATAGTAAAAAAGCTGATAATAGATCTATAACCAGCCCCCTGAACAGATTCATCGGCATCGTATTTTGGAAATCATGGTGATATTGGATTCTTGCCCAGGGTTTACCTATCCATTTCTCTGCGACGATTTTCTGGTAATCTTCTTGTGAAGTTTTTGGGCTTTTATTGGGAATGAAATATTCTCCCTCTGGTAGATTTGAAGATTCCAGACAAGATAATAATTGCTCTTGTATAGGAGTATACTGCATTTGAGATCTATGAAAATTTCCTGGGCCCCAAGATAAAAACTGCCAAAAAAATAGAATTAGACCTCCTAACACAGTGCCAAGTGCGATTTTAGTCATAGCGGTTGTTTTGTTTAAGGAAAAAAGTATTAAAAATTAATGAGAATTCCAACGTGATCACTGTTGTATCTTAAAAGTCTCTTCATGTGGAAACAGAATACGATGAATTACTTTATACTTTTCGTGTTCTCTAATTTTTTAGAAATCAATGCTCTAGATTATATCTCTTGTTTATTTGAAAATCAAATCACTACAACTACTCGCAAAGTTTTTAAAGCTATTCGGTAATCTCTTTCTACAAAATTGGGGTTGATTTCAGATTTTTAATTAGTGAGAGCAAAGCCACGACCACTTAACAAACAACTCACAGCCTGCGCAAAATATGGCTAGATAGTTATCATGATTCCGAAAGACTTTCGAATTTATAAAAAGCACTTACCTATCCATAGGTGAATGATTTCATTATAACAAAAAAAGACCAGTCACGACTGACTGGTCTTTTTGACGATAAATCGGGTGCTGTAAACTCGATCTCACCTGAGGGTTGCACCCGATTCTTATTAATGATTACTCAATCACAATCATATGTCTTGTTGCCGTCTGCTCACCTGCCTCCAACTGGTAGTAGATGATGCCGCCCGTCAATCCCGTATTGTCTACTTTCACGCTGTTCTCTCCCGCTTGTCCTTCCAGCTCCAGCGTCTTCATTATCTTTCCTGTCATGTCCATGAACGTCAGTTTCACCGCCTGTGATCTGCTCAGACTGTAACTGATCGTCGTCTCCGTCCTGAATGGATTAGGCTCATTCTGTCCCAATGAGAACTCCTCGTCCTCCTCGCCATTCAATCTCAAACCCACCACTTCCAGATTCTCTCCCACGTATGCCTCCGCTCTCGTGATGCCATCCGTGATGCTTATCTTCTCCGTCACTTCTCCTGCCGTCTCAGCTCTCAAGGTCAACGTGAACAATTCTCCCGTCACCGCTTCCGTCACATTCTCACTGATCGTCACACTGTTCTCGAACAGCCCCAGCCTGTCATCTGCAATCCCTCTCACTGAGATCACTTCCATCCCTCTCAAGTCCAAGGTCATCTGATATCCATACAGACTCTCTGTCGTGTTCATCGTGATCGTCACCTCTTCTCCCGCATCCACCGTCTGCTGACCCGTCGTCAGATTGATCACTCTGCCCACTGTCGGTGCCTGTGCCGCATTCACGATCACATCTCCGTCCACGTCTCCTATCTTCACACCGATGAAGTCCTCATCCATCCTGTCTTCACTCATGTCTCTTATCGTCCTTGTCGTGCTGTAGGTCCACGGATCATTCATCGTCATCACACTCGTCGCATCCAATATCTTCCAACTCTCATTCTGTGGGAACTCCGTGTAGATCCCCAATATCAACTTTCTCAGCTCAACCAGATCCTGTCCGTTCACTCGCTGATCATCATTGATGTCCGCCGCGATCATCTGATACGGACTCGTGAATCTCTCGATCCCCAGTATGTGCCGCTGTATCTGCACCAGATCAACCGTGCTCACACCATTGCCGTCATCTCCATCCTTGCTGCCACTCACCTCGTAGTCTCTTGACTTCACATTGCCCGCAAATCTGAATTGTCCGTCCGCTTGTGTGACCATCGTCTTCATCGTCTGATTCGGATCATCACTTTCCAGCTGTGTCGTCACCCCACTTATCGTGTGACTGTTCTCCGTTCGTACCACACCTGCAACCAAGGCGCCTCCGCCATTGTCTATCACTCGCAATTGTACATTACAGAAATCTATGTTCTGGCAGCCGTCCCACACGTAGATCGGTATCACCAGAAACCCATTCGCATCCACATCAGCCGTCGTGAAGATCTTGCCACTGCTTCGCAAGCCTGGCTCCCATCTGTGCACCTCGCCACCGTAATCTCCCAGATCCTGGTACTCGCCAGCGCCCGTCACGCCACACTCCTGCTCATCATCCTCTATCTCTGAACTGTCATAGAACCAGAACGTCCCATCGTACCATTGCAGATCCGCCGCACTGTCATACTCCGCATCACACCTCGGTGGTGGCGGAACATCCGTGAACGTGAACAACAACGTCTCCTGATCATAGCAATTGTCAAAACTGCCATTGTCAAAATCCACCGCCCACAATTCCACTTCTCCGTTGCTCATCACCGCTGTTCCTAAGTTCAGACAGTATGGCGTCGGTGCTTTCTTGTCTTCTATCGTGAAGTAGCTCGTCCACGTGCCGCTGTTACCGCAACCGTCATGGGCCGTCCATTCTACCCTGTGCCGAGCCTTGCTGCCTCTCGTGCCATCCGGTATCCCGATCGTCACCGTCTCACCATTGCTGCTCTTCTCCAGGTATTTCGGATTCGGCTCGCCACTCGCCAACACCGGTGACACGTAACTGCTGTAACTGCAATCTATCGCCCAGTCATCGAACAGGTCCAAATCCACCTCCCACGCTATCCAGGCACTGCTGCACTCTCCATTGTCCACACCTATGGCACTCACACTCAATCCCTTGCTGCCACAATTCTCCGTCGCCGCAAAGCATAAATCGTCTTCTCCCGTTATCACCGGTGCCTCCGTGTCTATCACCTTGATCACCTGAGTGTGGATGTATCTGCCTTCCACCTCGCCGGTGTCATGCACGTATCTGTCAAATCTGTCTCCAGGACCTGGTACGTCATTTATGTTGTTCAGATCCGGATCCGTGGGATCATAGGCACACCAGTCTATCACCGTCCAGTGGTTGATGATCTTCACGCATGCGTCACTCTCAAAATCTATCGTGTCACTCTTCAACGTGTAACCCACCAGGTTGCAATGTGCCTCCAGCCACGTCGGCTCTCCTGTCTCATATCCGTCACAGTCCACCTCGATGTCTTCCGGGAATCTGATCGTCGTCGGATCAAAACTTGACGTGTAAACGTACAAGTCATCCGCTGTCGTCACCGTGCCCCTGTTGTCTATCGTCACCCCGCTGATCGGCTCCAGTATGATCCATTGCTCACATCCGTTCGTGTATTCTCTGAAGTATGCCCCGAATCCACAACTCGGGTCATAGGCCTCTACCAATCTGCCGAAGTACAAGCCTAAACTCTGTCCTCCTTGAGTCGCCGGCTTCCTCCTCGGATTCGTGTCCTCTCTCACCTGCAACGTGTCCGTCTCGACCGGTATCTCCTCACATGTCGTGAAACTTCTCGGCAATCCACCCGTCACATTGAAATCCCATATGTCTTGCGTGCACTCTATCACGATGTCCGGTGGACACGTCCCGCTGCCGCCGGCTTTGTCCTCCAGTCTGATCGTGCTCCAGATTATCGTCTCATTGTCGTTCCAGTCCCGTACTCGCATCTCTACGTCTATCAATACACTCTCCGATCCTCCCAGATCCTCACAACAGAACGTCACGAACTCTCCCCAGATCGTATCCCGTGGATCGCAAGTGCCACTTCTTCTCAATTCCACTATCACATCCGTGCAACTGTCATAACTGCCGTTGTCCACGTCCTCGACATGCAACTTCGCCGTACCGTCAACTCCCTGATTCGGTGTACCGAATCCTGTGAATTCCACCACGATGTTCTGTATCGTCACCGGTACCGGTGGCGTATTGTCAACCACCGTCAGGTCAGCCAACACCTTCGTCCTGTTCCCACAGCAATCCTCCGCAACGTATTGTATCTGGGTCAGACCCAATGGCGCTCCGTGCACCACGTAACCGTCCGTCGCATTGCCGGATACCGACAAAGCACCGTCTATGTATTCTATGTGATACGTCAATTCATTGTCGCAAGCGTCACTCAAGTGCTCCGGGTGCGGCAACAACACGTCAGCCTTGCAATCCCACGGATCCACACTCGCCGTTATCGGCCCCACTTCCAGTCTCGGCGCTATCTCATCCATCACCTTGATCACTTGATCGTAATCGAAGAACTCGTTCGTGCACCAGTCCAGTACCGTCCACGTCCTTCGCAATTTCTGGTTGCCCATGCATTCCGCCGCACAACTCTCCAAGGACGTGTCCTCATACGTCACCAATATGTCGCACACCTGATCGATCACCGCCTGTGCATGCTTGCTGCCTCTGGGCAACGCCGTTCCTGTTATGTAATAGTGCGGGTACGCCCAGCAGGTCCCTTCATTGTTCTCCACCACGCAGTCGATGTCCAGCTCATCCGGATCTATCCCGTCATCATCCGTGTCATCATCCTCTGACAGCGGATTGTCAAAAAATGCCTGTATCTCCGCCGGACTCGTCCCAACGCTGCACGTCGGTATGATCACCACTGCTCTTGGCATCAGGATCACGTCCTCTTCCACAGAACACGTCCCTTCGACACCTTCCAGCTCCCCGTCCGCATTCACGATCGTCTTCGGCTTTATCTGATCAAAACTGTAATATCTGTCACAATTCAATGTGCCCACACTCCCGTCCGGTCTCGAAAATTCAACCGTCCATGTTCTTTGAAGAATCGATGAGCCACACTGGGTGCTCGTCACATTGTCCACGAAACTCGCTCGTGGTGGATTGATCGGCGCAGGCGATTGTCCCGCACAGCCGTCATCATAGAAATCTCTTATGAAATCCACAGGATCGGTCGGTATCAACTGATCCAACAGGCTCTCATCGTATCCTCTCACACCCGTGTCCCTGTCCAACAAGGTGAACAACTCCAACTCCGTGCAATTCAGATGGCAAGCCGGATCCGGAACCAAAGGATCCGTACAATCCTGACAAGCCAACGTCGGGTCTATCTTGTCTTCAACTATCACCGTTCCCCAGCAGCTCACGCCCGTGCATGGGTCCGTCACCATCACCTCATATTCGCGCAAGGCACCTTCTATGTGGAACTCCTCCACCGTCACGTCATAACACGTGAAACAGCCTTGGTCGCCTTGCAACAATAATTCAGCCTTGATCTCAAAATCACAATCCACATCCGCGGACGTGTATACTTTGTCATTGCAACTCAGTGAGTTGCTCGATGATTCGAATTCTCTTAATGTTACCGTGTACTCACAGGTGGATGTGTTGCCGCAGTTGTCCGTCGCCATGAAACTGTACAATATCGGCTCTGACTCTGCCGGTCCGTCGCATATCGCATTGCCCAACGTATCCACCCTGCACTCCACATTGATCACACCAGTGGGGGCCGCCATCTGCGCTATTATCCCGCCACAGTTATCCTCGAATTGTGGAAGTGGCTGTGTATTGAATTCTCCACATAAGCCCGGTGCCAATGACAGTGTCTTGTCTGAGGGACAGAATATTGTCGGAGCTATATTATCTTGCAGAGTGACATTCGAAATACAAGTAGCTCCATTACCACAAGAATCAAAACCCGTTATGGTCACCGGAATGACAGTACCACAACTCTCTGGACCCACTATTAAATCATTACAAGTGAAAATCAAAGACCTGTCTGCTTCTAATGTCACTGCATCACCAGTTATACAGCCCGTTGCAGTGGCAAGCGAACTCGCCCATATTTCTGCTTGACCCCCTCCATCAACACTAACTGTCAAGTCCGAACAAACCAATGAAGGTCCCACAGAGTTAACAATAGTGACTTGAGATACACAAGTATTCGTCTCTATGCCTGTTGGGCATCGGCTTGATCTTGCCATCAATGTCACCTCAACTACGCCTATGCAATCTGAAATGTCCAAACATGAAAATCCAGTCTGATTGATAGAAAGGTCTGGCGTATTTCCACACCCATCAGTACTGCCTCCGTCCACCATTGATGGATCAAGGCTTGCAGTGCCATCAGAACCAAGCATGAGAGTTACTGGTTGACAAACCGCCATCGCCACAGGGGCTTCACATGTCTCCCACCCCGCCACAGCTGGACTGTTGGCTGGGCTTGGAATATTAGCCACACAGTGCTCTCTGTTGGTAAAACCAAACGCTGTGGATGTACAAGGGTCTGCGTTGGGAGCAAAACTCTCAACTTCACTTCCGTTCACCACGAATAAATATTCGAAACATCCAGGAGCTATATATATATCCACACAATAAGTACATCCGTCGTCAGTAGTTAGCGGTATACCAGGGAAATCAAAATTATTGAACTCTCCAAAAACTGATACCGTATTCACGTCACCATCAAAACATTGAGGCTCTATGCAAAACGTCGTAGGTCCTTTACAACTAACCCCGCAACTGTTGAAACCAAAAATCAGATTTTGATCAACACCACATACCACATCCACAAATCTGTTCGTGAATGGATAGAAAGGAGTGAAATAACAATCTCCGGGCCCATCTGGAGGAAAAGCCTCAACAATGGAATTATTAACAATGAACTTGTACTCAGTCCTTCCTGCTGGTAGCGAAAGCGTCGTACAATAAAGATTGGGATTTACCGCAGATGGTGTCATTGCAACACCTGGAAAACCACCAAAACCTCCTCCGAAAGTATTACCGAATACGGAAACCGAAGTAATGGGCTCATCAAAGCAAGAAACTTCTACACATAAAGTGATATTGGCTGTAGCCAAGATCGCCGCAAGTGATTCGCTATCAGAGTCTGTATCATTAACAATTATATCCTTGATAAAAGGAATACCTCCTGTATAATCAAATGAACTGCTTGCCATTGATTGGAAGCAAAGTCCTGAAATTAAAAACAGGGATAAAGCTAGTGCTTTGAAAGAGGGATTGAGTCTGTACATTATACCTAATGTTAAACAGCACATCCACCTATAAATAGAGTGGTGAGATTGAGCTGAGTTGAGTTTTAAAGAATTTCGTCAACAGCAAAATTAATCACTTATGTTATTTTTCTATGTATTGTAGGGTATTTATTTAATTGCTCATAGCTACTTCAGCGCTCTTTTAGGGTCAAGAACTGAGACATGCATGGTCACATGGATGTTTTACAAAATGTGATTTTACTTTGAATTGTAGTATAGTTGATGTATGGTGCATTATGGGTAGAAACAACTTATGAGCTACTTTTAATTAACCATAAAGCTGCTGTGCCAAATATTGTTTGGCGACTGCGTACTGACAATCTGCATTTTATTACTAATGCAATAACCTAAATAACCAGAAACTGGTTGTATTCTTATAAAACTTGACCTTATGCTGAATCGGAATCTTAGACTCACTTGTTTGATAATTGGTCTTTTAATAATAAATTTTCATCATTTACAAGGTCAAATTGAAGACTTGGGATGTTATGGACCTGATGTAATTGATGTAGATCGAAACACCTTTCCGGACCCACATAGTGATGGATATATGATGAATATTGATTTGCCATTAGCTTCCAGTTATCCACCTTGCTTTAAGATCACCAAACTGACCATTACGGTTACAGCTAGTAATCTCTCTGAAAACCTTCCTGACGATTGTATACTTTTCGATTATTTCGAAAACGTCTATCTAGGGCCTTCACTCAGCTTTGCAGAAAATAGTGAAGTGACAATACCTGGGTATAATACACCTATGGGTGCTCCTGATGATTTCAACAGATCCTTCGAAATATCATGTACAGATGTCGCCATTCCTTTTGGTGGCCAATTCGGCTATGATATAATACCTGCTATTCAAGTTCCAGCCCCTCCTCTCGTTTGTAATAACCAAGATGATATGGTGAGTATGGGTTTCATAACTTTTGACTTAGATGTTTGCGTAGAAGCAGAAATCGGCCCCTCAGGTATGGCCACTGCTGATGTAGATGCTGTCAGTACGGATGTCTGCCTGGGAGAAGACATAGAATTACTCGAAAATGATCCTGATAATGTAACGTGGGAATGGGAAAACCCTAGTGGCAGTAATTTTTCATCAGATCAGAATCCAACTCCCTTTCCCTCTACTGCCGCAGATTTTGGAACCTACATAGTCACCGTTACAGATAGTGATGGCTGTGAGGAAATAGGTACTATTGACATTATGATGAATCCGATACCCATAGCTATCGCTGGCTCACCGGATGATGAAGTCTGCATAGGTCAGAACATCGAGCTGACAGAATCTGGAGGGGATGGACTTTTATGGTCCTGGGCAGGTCCTAATGGCATCTTTTCAACACAGCCAAATCCTGTTATTACGAATTCGACAGCTGCAGATCTTGGCATCTACACTGTCACAGTCACGGACGCATTAGGCTGTACCAGCACTTCTGAAATAGAAATTTTAAGTAGTCCTCAACCCATCGCTATGGCGGATGCCGTCAATCTGGCTATATGCCCAGGTCAAGACATAGAGTTGTTGGAAACTGGTGGAGAAGCCACTGACTGGGCCTGGTCTGGTCCTAATGGGTTCAGTTCTTCTGATCAAGATCCAATTATTACAAATAGCACCTCAGCGGATGTGGGACTGTACACTGTAACCATCACGAACAGTGTTGGTTGCGAAAACACTAGTACTGTGGATATCACTGCGGCTTCTCCTCCTGCAGTCAATGCAACTGCTGCAATGACAGAAATCTGTCCAGGTCAAAACATTGAACTAAACGAAGATGCAGGTGCCGGTATCAGCTGGAATTGGTCAGGACCTAATGGTTACACCTCAAGCATCCAAAACCCTACTATTAACGGGGCTACAACAACAGAATTAGGAGTATATACCGTAACGGTCACTGATGCCACAGGCTGTTCGGCAGAAGGAAGCGTCACTATCGAACAAGACCCAGATCCCGATGCAGATGCAGAAGTCTTTGATGATGAAATCTGCCCTGGACAACCGATCGAGCTAGATGAAACTGGTGGGCAAGCTGTGAGTTGGGTCTGGTCTGGTCCTGATCCAACTTTCAGTTCCACTGATCAGAATCCTTTGATAAATCCTGCAACTGCAGCTGACATAGGCACTTACACTGTTACTGTTACGGACGCCATGGGGTGTACTGCCACCAGTGATGTAACCATAAATGCAGCTGCCACGCCCAATGTCAATGCCACCAGTCCCCAGGTAGACATCTGTCCAGGTCAGAACATAGAACTAAACGAAAATGGGGGAGATGCCGTCGATTGGTCGTGGACAGGACCTGATGGTTTCACTTCTTCTGACCAAAATCCTATAATTAATAATGCTACTAGCATCAACATTGGTACCTACACTGTTGTAATCACAGATTCCGATGGCTGCACTGCTATGGACCAGATTACTTTCTTTGCTGGCACCACACCAGTAGCCAATGCCGTCGTCGCGCAGAATCCTGTTTGCCTTGGACAAGACATAGAACTGGATGAAGATGGTAACGATGCCGTCAGTTGGATGTGGTCAGGACCAAATGGCTTCAGCTCATCAGACCAAGATCCTTCTATAATAAATTCGACTTCCGCCGCTTTTGGCAGTTACACTGTGATAGTAACAGACCTTAACGGCTGCACTAATTCCAGCGTAATAGTGGTCAATGAAGCAACCCCGCCTGCAGTCATGGCTAGCGCAACTTCAACTGCCGTATGCCCAGGTGATGACCTATCATTAAATGAAACTGGTGGTGTTGCCACGGCTTGGTCATGGATGGGTCCCAATGGATTCAATTCCACAGTTGCCAATCCTACAATTACAAATTCTACAGCAGCAGAACTGGGAGTTTACGTCGTGACTGTCACTGATGCAAACGGTTGTATGGCAACTGATCAAGTAATCATCACAGCTGGTAATTGTGCCTGTGATATTACTGATTTGATATTATCAGGAACTGGTTGCATGGACAATGATACAGACACCGACGATACTGATGACTTCATAGTTTTTACTCTTAATGTTCAAGCAATCAATGGTGGGGTTAGCTACACAGTTACAGCAACTGGCACTACGCTTACGCCAACTACAGGAATGTATGGTGTGCCCACAACCTTTCAGGCTCCAATGGGTACAGCTGGAAGTGGAGATTTAATATTGACAGTCACAGACGGTAATGATCCGACTTGTACTCAAATGATTTCCGTCACAGATCCAGGAACTTGTTCCGGCAGTTGTAACATCACTGACGCAGTATTATCTCAGGTGGTCTGTGATCCCGGCCTTACTCCAGACGATCCTTCTGATGATTTTATCACCTTTGGACTAAATCCGATAGGGAGTAATCTGAGTGGTTCTTACACTCTTTCTGCAACTCCAGGTGTGGTCACGCCTGCCTCAGGATCCTATGGGATGATAAACTTTTTTCAGACTCAGCCAGGCTCAGCTGGTGGAGGAAATATTACTTTAACCTTGGTAGATGCAACTGATCCTACTTGCACACAAACAATCATAATAACTGATCCAGGTTCATGTGCTGATTGCCCAATGCCACCTGTGGTCAGCTTGTCACTTTCGCAAGATACCATCTGCATAGATGAATCAAGTATTATGCTTACTGCTGGTAGTCCTGCAGGAGGTACTTATGCCGGACCTGGCGTAACAGGAGATGTTTTCAATGCTAGCGCTGTTGGTCCAGGGATATATACCATAACCTATAATTACACTGATGGTAATGGCTGTAGCAATAGTGCCACCGATGAACTTGTTGTTGTAGACTTGCCTATTGTTGATTTAAATCTATCGCAGACGTCGACTTGTAGTGGTGGCTTTGACTTGGATGGAGGTACACCAGCAGGTGGGGTCTATAGCGGACCAGGAGTGACAGGTAGTCGTTTTGAGCCTATTCCAGGCATGCTGACATACACCATCACATATACATATACGAATACAAACGGCTGTTCTGACAGTGCCACACAGGATATAACAGTCATAGAAGAGAGAACTGATTGTGATGACGGCGATTGTACTAACGGTGATGAAGTATGGGACGTCACCACTTGTGACTGTATCGTAATCACAGCAGTCCTAGGCTGCACCAATCCTACTGCCAATAATTATAACCCCATGGCCACCTGTGATGATGGCTCTTGCGATTTTGATTGTCCAGATCCTGGGGATTGTGATGACGGTAATTGCACTAACGGTGAAGAGGTATGGGACGGTATGAATTGTGAATGCATTTCGATAAACGTGCCTGATCCATCCACTTGCATAGATGACGGTGATTGCCTTAACGGTACGGAATTCTGGGATATGAACACCTGCACCTGCGAAACCATGGCTGAACCTCAAGGATGTACAGATCCCACTGCAACAAACTATGATCCAACAGCGACCTGTGATGATGGTAGTTGTGATTATGATTGTCCAGATCCTGGGGATTGTGACGATGGCGATTGCTCTAACGGACAAGAAGTATGGGACGCTACAAATTGCGAATGCATTGCCGTGAACATACCTGACCCGAACGATTGCGTGGACGATGGTGATTGTACAAACGGCACTGAAGTGTATGATCCAGTAACCTGTGATTGTATTATAATATCAGCAGTACTCGGTTGTACCGATCCTTCAGCATTGAATTATAATTCTGCAGCAACTTGTGACGATGGCAGTTGTGATTATGATTGTCCAGATCCTGGAAACTGCGACGATGGCGATTGCACTAATGGGGAAGAAATATGGGACAATAACTTATGCGATTGTATCGCAACAAATATCCCTGACCCTAGCTCTTGTGTGAATGATGGTGACTGTACCAACGGTACTGAAACTTATAATGATAATACTTGTGAGTGCGATGTGATTATGGAAGTGATCGGTTGTACTGATCCTGATGCTAATAATTATGATCCCTCAGCAACTTGTGATGATGGGTCTTGTCAGTTTGACAATTGTAACAATACGACATTAGTCTCAGAACCTTGCGATGACAACATTGATTGTACGATCAATGACGTAACACTTGTACTTCCAGATGGAACCATCTGTGAGCCGTGCCTGGGAGTAGTAGTAGATTGTTCAATGACAGATCAAATCATAGTGAGCCCTTGTGATGATGGCAATGAACTGACTGAAAATGATGTGGAAACCGTACTGACTTGTGATGGGTCCGTATGCATACCTTGCGAGGGAATTGTACCTACAGTAAGAATATTTATTCCTAACTCTATCCAGTTTGACGGGCAGAATGAGAACTTTGGGGTCTACTCCAGTGAGGCAGTCCTGATATCTAATTTCACCATTTATGATAGATGGGGGGAGCGAGTATTCTTTGTTTCAGATGTAAGGTCAGATGATGCTGTAGCCAGATGGGATGGTCGACGAAATAGTTTCAAAGTGGAGCAAGGTGTCTACCTTTATGTCATTGAGTTTGATCCCGCTCATGAGCTGCTTAATGTCGTAGGAAACATAACTGTAGTGCGGTAGTAAGTATTCTTGATTTGAAATAAATAAATAGAAAACGAGTTGAGGTAATGACTTCAACTCGTTTTTTTTTGTGTCTGAAAAAACTAGGGGCTTCTAAAAAGTTATTTGAGTATTAAATTTTGCAACTAGACTAACCTCAATCATACTGAAGAAAAGGTCATGGCAATATTTTCAATTGTTCTGTTCACATCAATGGTCGCAGGGTATCAGGGTTCTTGACGAGAAGAAAAGAACAAGCCAGTTCTGATGGTTATTTTTTAGGCTGACGAAGTCTTATTGCAAGTGTGATAGCATCTTCTTTATTAGTGACTAATCTATCCAGTTCACCCATTTAGGGGCCGGGGGCTGTGATGCTCTTCTGCCCTCTAACTCCCTGAAGGGAGGACTGCTGTGCGCTGCTACTTCTGGCCAAATAAGCGGGTGGATCACCCTTTAGGGTATGCTCTTCTGCCCTCTAACTCCCTGGAGGGAGGACTGCTGCCCGCTGCTATTTCTGGCCAAATAAGTTGGTGGGTCACGCCTTTGGGTATGCTCTTCTGCCCTCTAACTCCCTGGAGGGAGGACCGCTGTGCGCTGCTACTTCTGACCAGGAAAGCAGGAGATCACACCTTTGGGTATGCTCTTCTGCCCTCTAACTCCCTGAAGGGAGGACCGCTGCGCGCTGCTACTTCTGGCCAAATAAGCGGGTGGCTCACCCCTTTGGGTATGCTCTTCTGCCCTCTAACTCCCTGAAGGGAGGACTGCTGTGCGCTGCTATTTCTGGCCAAATAAGTTGGTGGGTCACGCCTTTAGGGTATACTCTTCTGCCCTCTAACTCCCTGGAGGAAGGACCGCTGCGCGCTGCTACTTCTGACCAGAAAAGCAGGAGATCACGCCTTTGGGTATGCTCTTCTGCCCTCTAACGGGTAGGTCAATGTCTGGCTTAAAATAGGCGTTGAGTTGGTCAGCACAGGCTTTGGTCAGTGGATTACGAATCATCTCCCAATTTAGAGCCTGAGCTGTAAGTCCTTCCGAAGGATATGGTCATCGTTTGTTATAGTGGCACAATAACCCACCTGAGTATGCATACAAGACCATATGCCGAAAATTACGAGATGCAAAGGTCTTAAAGGTAAAAGCAGTCAATTTATGCTGCGAAAAATACCGCACAATCGCTTGTATGCTAGGGAAAAGGGTATAAATTTGCAATCGCTTTGAATGAAAAGTGATTTTGAAAGAAAATTTCGAAAACCAACGAATTTTGAAGGGGTCTGATTTCTATCAGAGCCTTTTACGGTGCCTTAGCTCAGTTGGTAGAGCAATGGATTGAAAATCCATGTGTCCCTGGTTCAATTCCTGGAGGCACCACTGAGAAGCTGAGATCAGAATTCTGATTTCGGCTTCTTTTTTCTCTTGTCTTGATTTATAATGACTTATAGATAAGCCTTTCCAATTATCTGTTATCGTCAGTCTTATATAGTTCGTTGTTTGTGGTATTGTTTGTGATATCCATATCTAAAATCACTTAGAATATGGACACAAATACAATTAGATTCTCCTTTAAATACAATCGACTCAATCGATTGAATAAGCAAGGTATGGCCCTGGTGCAACTACAAGCTTATATGCCTAGGCTAAGGAAACGTAAATTCTTTACCACCAATATTTATATTCCTCCTAGTCAATGGCACGAAGAAAACTCACTAGTGATCAACCATCCACTGGCCGCTCAGCTCAACTGGCAACTGACTGATCTTAAGAGATCCTATGAGAAAAAAGTAATAGATCTCATCAAGCGAAATGATAAATGCACCTTGCAGGAGCTGGAGTTGGATTACAAGTCTGGATATATGAGCTTCTATGACTTCTATGAAGAGGAGATCGAGCTGGCGAGATCTACAAGGGCAAAAGGCACAATCCAAACGTATGAATCAGCACTACGCAAAGCCAGAGATTACAGATCCAATGTATATTTCAGTGATCTTAACTACAAGTGGCTAGAGGGCTTCAATTCCTATCTACATTGTCTAAAGCTGAAACAAACAGTGATAGCCAAGTATCACAAGATTATAAAGAGAATGATCAACCAGGCCAAAAAAAAGAATCACCTGGACAAGAACCCATATGAAAAGTTCGTCATCAAGGCAGGCCATCCAGAACCCAGAACTTTTCTTTCCAGAGATGAAATATCAAGACTCGAAGACTTAAAATTTGAGCCAGAGGAAATGTATCTGGATATAATCAGATTAGGCTTTCTGTTTAGTTGCTACACCTCATTGAGAGACAGCAATAATAAGATTCTGACCGCAAGAACTTTCATCAAAGATGGGGCTCACTACTTTATGAAATACAAAGCAGTGAAGTCAAAAAAGACTAACACTATTCCATTATCCAAGTTGTTCCCTATATCAGGATCAGAATACTCAAAGCCTGAGCTGATCCTTCATAGGCAGATAGAACTCAATAAGCAGATCCATGGCCCCGGATATATGGATATGCCTTTATTTGGTAATCAGGTGTCACAGACCACTAATAGACGACTCAAAGTAATAGCTAAAAGAGCCGGGATAAACAAGAATCTTACGACTCATGTAGGTAGACATACATTCGGCACACATATGGCCAATAAAGTAGAGCCACATTTACTTCAAGCTCTTATGCAGCATAGTGATTATAAAACTACCTTAGCATATGTGCATTTGAATGATCGAATCATTCAAGATGGACTTGAAAAAATAAACTGGTAATGAAGGAAAAAAAGGTAGGCGTTTATTTTACTATTAAGGAGAGAAAAAAGGGTGATAATGTTTTAATGTGTAAAATCAATTACAATCAAAAGACAACAACTTTTTCATGTGAAAATTCTAGTATCACAAAGAAAAGTGAGAAGGATATCGTCAGGATAGTAAAATATCTAAGTGAGAAAAGGATAGGATTTTCAATAGTTGGTTCTTCTGAACAAATTAGAAGATTATTAAATCCGTTTCTTGAGGAGTACCAAAAATTTCTATATGAGATCATGCAAGAAGAACTGAAAGATGTTTTGACTTACAGAATGTATATGGATTTTATGAGCCAGAGTACACCTATTCCGAGTCACAAGGACCATGTTCTGTTAAGTGGCGATAACGTCAATTTCCACAGGAGGATTGCTGGCGAAGATTTTAAGAGGATAATAAATCTATACATTGAATTGGATCAACATGGCAAATCATTATCAAAAGGAGGATTTCAATCACTTTTTGATTTATTAAGTGAATATCAATCCTTGCATCTTGCCTCTTATGTTTACTTGCTGCAATATCTTGATGAAAAGGAGAAAGTGAGAATTTCGGCGATTGATTTTCTTGAAAGTAAGGAACTATCAGAATTTGCAGGTTATGTCAACAGTAAGGATATTACAATAATAACTCCATCGGAATTAGAATATGAATATGGATATCCAGAAAAAGAAAGTATTGTTAAAGAGTTTTATGACTACATTAACTTAAAGTTTCTTTAAGAATATTCTTACGAATTGGTTTTAAAACCATATTAGTTATATATTTGCCATAGAGATGAATAATTCATCGCTATTAAATAATTAACTTGGATTCACAAACAGTCCGGAGAAACAACGAATTATTAGAAAGGTTATTTAGTAAGGTCTCCTCGATGGAAAGCGGTATGGAAGATCTGAAAGCTACCATACAAGAAAAGATCAATCCCACCAGGAAAGAGTTTCTCAATGATACTGATCTTGAAAATTTATTTGGGCTGACTACTCCAGTCAGGTACAAACTAGTCTCACAAGGTCGTCTCAAAAAGTACAAGGTCACAGGTAAGGCCAGTGCATCACTCTATAAGTATGACGAGGTGATAGAAGCCATAGAAGCTGGACTTATATTTCCTAAGAACTTGAAAAAGTGAATGTGATGGAAAAAGCAGAAGAAATAGAACAATTTTATCAATCAATAGATTCAGTAATACTTGTTTGTTATGACCTAGGAATTATGCCTACAGAAGTAGTGCTGTTCTGTAGACAGTATATGCCTACTGAATATTCAGCTCAACCTCTTAGACAGAGAAACTATAATCTTGAAATTAGTGAGATAGACTTGAATGATGACTACAGAAAGGTCAAAGACGCTTTATTGTATTTTCTGAAGTCTGGTTTGGTTTCAGATGAAAAAGATAAGAAGAGGTTTTATGAACTCATGGATAAGCTTACAACCTATCTAGAAATTCAATAAGGGATAATATTCACTAACGAAAAACGAGTCTACTACTAATAGACTCGTTTCAAAAAATTAAACTATGATAAAAGCAAAATTAGTAAAAGGTAACTTAGAAATCCACTTTGATCCCATCAAATACCAAGGGTTTGATTATGACGATCTTCTGGTCTACATTAAGAGTAGATTTAAAATGATAAACTATCAGTACACGGGAAAATATAGAGTAAACAAGAAAAAGGAATCATGGTTTTTCGTGATTTTGCTTGTGATCCACAATTGCTATTAGAAACACTTCTTGACATTGGCATTCCAGAAACGCTTATAGATGAGAATATCGATAAGTTTCTACGTGATAGGTACAATAACAAATACACAAGTAGCGGAAAGACTTGTGAAGGAACTCTGACAGCCATAGCAATGGCTCGATATGACAAAGGCAGAGGAGAGTCCTATAGGAGAATTGCAAGAAATATGCATCTCCCATATAGTGTTGTAATGGAACTATTCCGTAGAGAGCGAGAACGCTTAAGTAGAATGCTATCCATAGCAACCCCTAACTAATATTTTTCTTTTTACATTTCCTAGAAGCGTAGATGTAACTCTGCGCTTCCATTATATCATTCTCAAGTTGGTCTATTTATAAGATGTCGCTACCGACACTGATCTAACTATGTTATGAATAAAAAAACAAGAGTACCCAAGATCCAAGCAGATCTAAAAAAGGCTGAGAAGAAAATAAAAAGCACTAGCTCCAGGCTCGTGGATCACCTTATCGATTTACCTGAGCTACTTCAAGAGGGTGTAGACATTCTTCAGGATGATAAAGAAAAGGAAGTATACTTTGTTGGGGCTCTTGGAGTTGTCAGTGGGCTCCTCCCTAATGTCTCTTCTGTATATAATGGTAGCGTTTGCTATCCTAATCTATATGTGTATATACTCGCTACTTATGGATCAGGGAAAGGTATTCTAAAGTATGCTAGAGAGATAGGCAATGCAATTATACCTCAATGATAGATGCTCATGATGAATACGTGAAGAATAGTGTAGCCCCTTCAAATTTTCAAGGCTTACTCTATATGCCTGCCAATATAAGTAAGACTGGACTAACCTATTTGCTGGCACAGAATAATGAGACGGGGATTATATTTGAAACTGAATCTGATACATTGAATAATTCATTAAATGGATCTGAGCATGGCAAATTCTCTGATATTCTAAGGAAAGCTTTTCAGAGCGAAAGTTGTTCGTTTTATAGATCCACTTCTCGAGAGCACATAGAACTTAGATCCCCAAAAATATCAACAATTCTAAGTTCAACTTATGATCAGTTAGAATTATTGATACCTAGTTATGAAAATGGTCTTTTTAGTAGATTCATCTTTTATGCATTTGAGTCTGAAAACAAATTCGCAAAAGTATTCGATAATAAGAAATCATCTTACCCGTCATCCTTCAAAGCGTTGAGTATAAAATTCAAAAATGTCTATGATAGATTATCTCAAAGAGGAAACATTGATTTTAAATTGAACAAAAAGCAAGAAAAGAAATTTCAATTGTACTTTGAAAAGACTTATGAAGAACTTATAACATACATAAGCCAGGATTTATCTGGAACAATTTTCAGACTAGGGTTGATTTGTTTTAGGATTTGTATGATATTTTCAACATTAAGGTTATTTGAAAATAATTCAACTAGCATACCCAAAGTGATCAAGTGCTCTGATCAGGATCTAGATAAAGCAATTCAGTTGATTGAAATTTTCAGGCAAAATTCACAGGACATTTTCTTTAGACTTACGCCTAGCAAAAAGCAGCATAATAATCAAGCATCTAGCTCAACCCAATTGCAAAAGGCAATGAAGTTGTGGGACCACGGGAAAGGTAAATCGTATCAAGAGATTGCAAAAGAGTTAAGGCTTAGCAGTAAAGGTGTAGCATATAATATGATCCAAAAAGAGCATAAACGGCTAAACGGCTCTAAATCAATGAGTTAGCCGTTCACACAACTATGACTAAACGGCTATCTATCTGATTGTCAACCGTTTAGCCGTTTTGACCTCAATTACCACATTACACATTGCATAATCATACAACACATCGGTATTCTCTAGACAGAAGCTCTAAGAAATATCACTGCCCGAATCCCGAATGCGGCAAGAAAAGATTTGTCAGATATTTAGACAACGCAACGCAAGAGTTCGTCAATGAATCATGCGGAAGATGTGATAGATCTCATAAGTGCGGTTATCACTTACCGCCTAAGAAATGGTTTGAAATGAATCCATCTATCAAGGTGGATCACTCTGAGTATTGTCCACCAGCTTACACTGAACCACCAATACGATTTATTCCTTCTGATATTGTAATCAAGTCCCTTGCGAAGTATAATCAGAATAACTTCATACAATGGCTGAAAATCCTTTTCTCAGATGAGTTGGTGGATAAGGTTATAGATCTATATAAAATAGGTACAGCGAAGAAGTGGAAAGGATCGACTGTGTTCTGGCAGATAGACCAGGATATGAAAGTGCGACAAGGCAAGATGATTCAGTATAATGTTAATTCTGGAAAGCGAAATAAGAAGCTAGGCTGTTTTTTCGTAGGTAAACAAATATTGAAATCATTAGAAATCACTGAACCACATCTTAAGCAAACATTCTTTGGGGCTCATTTAACCAGAAAATTTCCTCATAAGATAATCGGGATAGTAGAATCTGAAAAATCAGCAATCCTGATGACTCTATATGCTCTACTAAAACGTGCGCCTGATTATGTCTACTTGGCAACTGGTGGATCTTCTGGTTGTCGATGGTATGAGAATAGTGTCAATGAGTTTTTGAGATTGCGTGACATTGTGATTATACCAGATCTAGGCCAGTATGATTCGTGGCTTGAGAAATCAGAATTTTTAAACGCCAGGTCTGTGACTGTTACGAATGTTCTTGAATCAGTAAGTAACGATGATGAAAAAGCTCAGGGATTAGACATTGCAGATTTCTACGTAGAAGAGCACAATGATTTCACTCACGATAAGCGAGAGTACTCAGATATAAAATCAGTAAACCAGATCAAGTACGATGCACTGCTAGATCAGAATCCTATGTTGGCAGAATTCGTTGAGAAGTTTGACTTGAGCTTTGAGTGAAGCAGGTGAGACTTATATAAGATTCATTATGTTTTTATGTAATAACGTATCTACATATTCTTTGCTGTGATAATCAAAAGACATAATAATTTCAATACAGAGAATAATAAGTTGTAAAAATTACTCATTCGTTTTTTGAGTTGCATTCTATAGATTTTGAACCGTAATTATGTTTTTGTAACATATGAAAACGTATCAAAATTGGAATTAAAGGCCTGCGAATATTGTCAAACAGATTTTGAACCTAAGAGAAAGGATCACAAGTATTGTACTGATGGGTGTAGGTCGAAAGCTTACCTCGATAGAAAATACGCTACCAATATAACTGGTGCTCCTGGTCCTCCTGAAGCTGCCAAAAAGCAACAGCCTAGATCAAGACATTCTATATCTGAGAATCAACTTAATGCCTTGTTAGTTGGCCAGAGATCTAATAGCACAGTTCTTCAAGGCTTGCTCTCTGAGAAAGATAGTTCTGGAGATCTTAAGGCTACCAATGCTGAGCTAAAAGCTAATTTACGATACCTTCAAAGGGATCTACAACAAGAAGTAAAAGAGAATCAAAGATTAAATGACCTCGTATCCAAATTACAAAATTTACTTGACTCAAAAGGGGAATCGAAACTAGATAAGCTAGTTAATGGATTTGCTGAAAATCCACAAGGAATATTGGAGACTTGTATACATGGTCTTCATTCAATTAGAACTGGTCAGATCCCTGCAGGTAACCTAGCACCATCAGGCGAGCCCAATTTAATGAGTGAGCTAAAAGAGATAGCAAGTATGTTCCCAGGAGCTGATATGGGACAACTCATTCAAATGGTCAAGGCATATGCTGTAGCCAATCAAGAAGAAATTTCAAATACGTTAAACCAAAATAATTCAGAATCTTAAAATTAGAATCCAATGAATAGATTATTCCTTCCAATCATAGCAGCCTTAGGTATAGGCGCTATTTTCTTTAGTTCTTCAACTGATGAAGATGATAATGATATCATCACAGAGGGATCAGAGAATGAAATTGATACTGCAGCTGAGGACGAAGATTTTGACCTCGATGACCTATTGGATTTTGAAGAGACTGAGGACGAGGAAGATTCTGATGAGATCGAAGATGAGATTGAGGCGTCCCAGGTTTCTGATGATGAGGAGGATCAGTTTGATCCAGAGGACATGGAAAGAGACGAAGACCTAGAGGCTGAATTAGACCGACTAGAAGAGAACACGGGTCTAGAAAGCCATGAGTGCCTTTCTTTAATCAATAATAGACTAGAAGTAGATCCTGATTTTATCATTGAAGAAGTTGTAGCCTAATGGATGATACATTCAAAAGTATACTTGCCTTAGTTGGTGTCACTGGACTATCATATTACGCTTATAGATTTATCAAGGTGACAAAGAATCAAACCCGAGATCTTGACATGGTGCCAGAAACTCATGAGGGCGAGCTGGATCAGGCATCACTTCCCGCAGTGCAGATGCCAAGTGGTGAAGTCCGTGTAGTAGAGCCACCCCAACCAAGGGAAAGAAATATTCAGAAGATATATCGTGATCTAGGCTGTGGCCCTGATGGGTGCATAGAGCCAGGCACAATCCAGGTTCCGCCACCATTTAAGAAATTGGCTCAAATTACAGGACTGAATAATCTAGGAATCATCTATAATTAAAGTGCTATGTTAAAATTAAGTAAACTATCCACAGGGTCATCAGCTAGTAGCGGTGGAAAAATGGCAAGAGATCCTAATCACTTTTTTGTATTCATAACAGGTGAGTACTTGAGTAAGGGCTTTGTCAGTATTCCAGATTTAATTGATTTTCCAAAACTTAAAGCATCTCCAAACGAATTCTGCAAGTTGCTGGATTTCTTTATAATGCTGCATTTCTATCAAGGTGAAACTAATAGAGACAAAGTTTTTGAAACAGGGTATCTTCCATCATTGTGTAATGATTTTGGATCGCCATATAATTTTGTAGATCAAGAAGGTTTGAATTCATTGAATAATAGACTACAGAGATTTATTCAGGATAATTACGGTGCACCAGATCAGTTTCCAAAGCTCCTAGTCGGCAGATGTATCGCAAATGGCAGTTATAAGTCTCTAGCCACCCTCGAAGGTTCTCGATTTACATTGAGTAATTTAAAGAAGGTGTTTATAGATAATGCTAGAGATATGTATTACAGAGGTCCAGCATCTCCATATAACAGCATAGCTAAGATTGTTAATCCATTCCCTTGTAATCTTTAGAAACTTTAATATGAACAGATTAGTTTTCATTCCAAATGATTGGAAATCGAATGGTGCTTATTTAAAATCTGATAAGACTCTTTCAATAAATGATTATTGTAGATATTCTGCACTGGTCAAAGCTTTGCACTACGCAGAGTATAACCAATTCTATTTAGCTCAAGAAAGAGGCACCGTGACTGCTCACAATTATGATAATAACAGGACAGTTACTAGCATTGAAGTTTTAGATGAGAATAATAACGTTGTAGATGGCATCTATGATAATTTAATTACTGCCCAAACGATTAATTTTTTTCTAAATAAGCATAAAGCCATACTATTTACAAGTGACTCCCCGCGGGGTCAAATTCCAAGGTGTAATTCACAAGGATTACTTTCATCATTTTTCAATATTTAGTATGCCAACCAAAGAATCTATTATCAAGCAGTATAGGGTAGCCAGGATGACTGGTGATCTTTCAGCCCGTCCAATGAAATTAGAACTTGTAAAAATACTTCCTCATACCAGAGTAAAAGATAGATTCATCTTCAGATCAAAAGTCAATGGTAAACTGGAGACACATAGACTCAAAAAGAATGAATTTGAACCGATCCTGACAGATATTCAGAAAAAAGAGATTGCAGATCAAGCTGAGCAGTGTAAAAAGGCTTGGAATGATATAGCAATCTACACGGCTGAATTAATTTCAAAGCGGCCTATGCTTGGTGGCTCTGGTATAGCTTTAGAGGCCCGAGGGATCAACCTGGAGTGATTTAGATGCCATAGTAATCAAAGACGTACATTACTGTTCTTAACGAATAGGATTATGCCCCCAATCTTCAAAGCTATTTCTAGATAGCTCATTTCATCATTTTCATTTTCCTCTTGTCCAGACATACTAGATTACAGATTGGCAATATTTTCACAAAACCATTCAGAATAATGTATTGCCTTATACACTATTTTTTTTGTATGTCTAAGTATTTGAACTGCTCTTTATTCAAACTGGCTGATTGTATCTTAAAGCCTTTGATAGATACGGTAAGATGTTCATCACAAAACTTCAATAGAACTTCTAAATGCCTTATTGATTTATTTATATGTGTTTCATAAATCTTAGAAGCTGTAGTTGAAGCAGGAGCTTTTTCATTAACTAAATACCTTGATCTTCTTGAAAGACCTTGCAGCTTTCTGTAAGCGAGATAAACCGGTTCACTTACCTTTGCAATTGTGAATTGATTTCTTGGATTAATTGCTTCTTGAACTAAACTATGGCTGCGGTATTGTAGGCCATGCTTTGATAAATGTGCATTTATAATATGTACGGCCACGTAAAAACTAACAGTAACTTTCCAGTCTAAGAAGCTACCATCGCAATTTAGGTTTAGATATTCTAAAAACCCTAGATTTTCATTCGCTTGATCAATGTGATCGTTAAATGCCGGCACTAATTGCTATAGGAGAATAGTGAGAAGGTACTTCAAGACTGTCTGATTTCTCTACAATTGTAGTTGTTAGGTCGTATCCATAAGCTGAATATTTCGCATTGACCTCAGCTTCTGACATTAATAAAAAATCTTCCAGATCTTCTCTTTCATCATCAATCTCGGCCCAAGCCAAAACTTTTGATCCAGAAAAAGAAAGAGCCAATGTTACTGGTATCTCTTTGATTAATAATAAATAATCAAGAACCAATTTTCCAATAAAATATTTATTTCCATCCTCTTTGCTTTTGTGATATATATCTTCAAAATTTCCTCCAATCAATTTTGAATACAGATTTTGAATTTCACTAGAGGCCGTTTGAGTTGAGAGTTGCAGCTCATGCACTTTAATCGTACCAATTAATTCCTGAAACCAGATCTCCATCTTATCTGGCTCGGGTAACGAAATGGGTTGAGTTAACTGGGTCTTCCTAATATCTGTATCCATCGTGGTAGATTTGTGTTAATAGGATGTCTAATAGAATATTATACTTTTTTGAAAAAGAAGCACGAATGTATTTCTTTTTAATATAGAATATACAACAAATTACAACCAAAAACTAAGCCTAGTTCCTTGTATTCTATTAATTAATTAAAAATTAATGTCTCAAAATACTCTCTTTTTGTGGTACTCTTTGTGATACCTAATAGTATTAATTGAATTAATGTACTGATAACCAGTCATTTAAATGCTGTAGTGTCAGTACTGGAGGCACCACAAAAAGACCTTCCGCGGTGCGGAGGGTCTTTTTTTTGTGATGCCGTAAGGTGACCGGTAATTGTGACCGATAATTCTCGCCAGTGACTAAATCAATGATCCTTAAACGCCTGTCTCGACAGTGGTGGAGAGACCTTTGAACCGCTACCTCGGATTGACCACACTCTCAATATGTCACGACGTCAATTATCCGTAGGATCAATATCATCTACAGCTCTATTCACATCATCGGCTGCTTTCTGTAATTTTTCTGCATCAGTCTTATTAGGTTTCTTAGTGATTTTGGGTTTAGCGGTAGAAGTGTTGGGGGTTTCTGTGAAGGTGAAGCCCTTAGCATCAGTACCTACATGGATCGTGTCGCCTGCTGAAAATTCTCCCGACAGAACTTGCTTAGAGAGTTCGTTGGTGATTTCTTTTTGTATCACTCTTTTGAGAGGTCTAGCGCCGAACTGTGGATCGTAGCCCAGCTCAGCAACGAGATCCATTGCCGATTCTGAAAACTCTATGCCCATCTCTGACTTGGCCAGATTTTTCTTCGTTTTCTTGAGTATCAGATAAGCAATCTTTTTGATCTCCTCTTTGGTCAGCGGCTGGAACATGATCTGATCATCTATCCTGTTGAGAAATTCAGGTCTCAGTTTTTCTTTCAAGAAATCAAAAACTTCCATCTTCGTCGTCTCTATGATGTCTGATCTATGCTCCTCTCCCACTGCATCCAAGTCATCAAAATTCTCCAAGATCGTCTGCGCTCCCATATTGGAAGTCATGATGATAATGGTGTTCTTGAAGTTGGCCACTCGGCCTTTGTTGTCTGTCAGTCTACCGTCATCGAGCACCTGCAATAAAATATTAAAAGTATCTGGATGTGCTTTTTCTATCTCATCGAGCAGTACGATGGAATAAGGCCTCCTTCTCACTGCTTCTGTCAGCTGCCCACCTTCATCATAACCTACATAACCCGGAGGGGCTCCCACGAGTCTAGACACAGAATGTTTTTCCTGATACTCAGACATGTCTATTCTGGTGATTGCCCTTTCATCATCAAAGAGTACATCAGCAAGTGTCTTAGCAAGTTCCGTTTTTCCGACACCAGTAGGACCCAGGAATATGAAAGATCCTATAGGTTTGTTAGGATCACCAAGTCCTGACCGACTTCTTCTGATCGCATCGGCCACAGCGACCACGGCTTCCTTCTGGCCTATGAGACGCTTGCCTATTTCATCTTCGAGATTGAGTAATTTTTCTTTCTCACTCTGAAGCATTTTATTGACAGGAATGCCTGTCCATCTAGCGACGACTTCTGCGATGTCATTAGCAGTGACTTCCTCATTGGTGAATCTGGAATCGGGTGCGATCTTATCGAGTTTTTCCTCAGCGGCTTTGAGCATCACTTCTTTTTCCTTGAGATCACCATAACGGATTTTTGCTACTTTCTCAAAGTCGCTATCGCGCTCTGCCATATCGGCTTCATGTTCTAGTTCTTCTATGATTTTCTTGATGGCTTGTATCTGATCGACGATTTCTTTTTCGTTTTTCCACTTGGCATTGACAGAATCTAATCTCTCCCTGGCATTGGCGATTTGCTCAGAGATGAGTTTCAGTTTCTTTTCATCTTTTTCTCTCTTGATGCCTTCCCGCTCGATTTCGAGTTGTCGCAATTTACGATCCAGCTCATCTATTTCTTCAGGAACAGAATCCAACTCCAGTCGCATCTTGGCCGCAGCCTCATCTATTAGATCAATAGCCTTGTCCGGTAATTTTCTTTCTGTGATGTATCGATTGGATAATTCTGCCGCAGCGATGAGGGCTTCATCTAGTATCTCGACTTTGTGATACATCTCGTACTTTTCTTGGATCCCTCTGAGTATGGAAATAGTATCCTCTATCGGTGGCTCATCCACATAGACCGTCTGGAATCTTCTCACGAGTGCTTTATCTTTTTCAAAATGTTTCTGGTACTCATCAAGAGTGGTCGCCCCTATGGTTCTGAGCTCTCCTCTGGCCAACGCTGGCTTCAGAATATTGGCAGCATCCATAGCACCATTGCCACCACCTGCTCCTATCAGAGTATGAATCTCATCTATGAATAAAATGACGTCACCATTAGAAGCATTGACTTCCTTAATCACAGCTTTGAGTCGCTCTTCGAATTCTCCTTTGAACTTAGCACCAGCAATTAGTGCCGCGATATCCAGTGTGAAAATTTTTTTAGATTGTAAATTCTCTGGCACATCTTGTTTGACAATACGCCAAGCGATGCCTTCTACGATGGCAGTTTTCCCTACCCCAGCATCTCCTACCAGTATAGGATTGTTTTTCTTACGTCTAGACAATATGTGAAGCATTCTTCTGATCTCTTCATCTCTACCGATTATGGGATCCAGCTTGCCAGATTCTGCTCTTTCATTAAGATTGATTCCATATTTCTTGAGGGCATTATACTCTCCACCACTGCTCTGGCTATCCACTTTACTGCCTTTACGCATTTCGAGAATAGCAGCTTTCAAGCCTTTTTCTGTAACCCCCAGATCTTTAAGGATCTGAGCACCTTTGTCCTTTCCTTTGAGAATTCCTATGAGGATGAGCTCCAATGATATGAACTCGTCTCCATACTCCTTCATATGCTTCTTGGCCCTACTCAGTGAAGAATTAGCATCATTGGTCAGATATTGCTTATCGGAACCATCCACCTTGGGGTATTTTTTCATCTGAGCTTCCAGCTTATTGGCTAATGCAGGTATACTGACATCCATCTTCTTGAAAATAAAACCCACCAATTCTTCGTCCACATCTATTATACCTCTTAAAATGTGTACGGTATCCACTTGCTGCTGATCCAGTTTTCTTGCGGCTTCCTGGCCTTTAATGATGGCCTCTTGGGCCTTTATGGTAAAGTTATCGTAAGTCATTATGCAATATATTTAATTACAATGGTAGAGTCTCAAATTAAGGTCCAAATAGAAAAAGAAGGTGTTCTGTTGCCTATTTGTCATAAATAGAATTGCGACGGGTCATTCTGGCAGTTATGCGACAGTAGTAGTGCTCTAGGTGGCATGGTAAGTGGATTATCAAGATTTTCGTGTCTATCCAGGAAGCAAGCTCTGCTTCCCCATCCATTATGCGGAATTAATAACCCATACGGTAAGAGAATATTCAGGTGTTACAGTCACTCCCTATGCTCTTCCTGTGGACATTTTATAATCACATTTAAATACTTAAAAAAATTAAACATGACACAGAAAGAACAGGAAAATCTAGGTTACACCATTGAAGCGCCCAAGAGGGGTTCTAAGATAGTCAATGTCATTGCTCCATTAATCTTACTTGCGAGTTTTGTCATAGGTGTGGGGTATGCTTCAATAGCACTGATGGGTAACAAAAATGATAACTACCTGGAAAAAGTAGAGCAGATGAAAAAAGAAAAAAAGAAAACTGAGACCTCAGAGGCTGCAATACTTATTGATGAAACGCTTTAAAAAATAAATAAAAACCACAACCCGATAATTGATAAAAAATTACCCCTGCCGAATATTTCTGCAGGGGTTTTTCATTTTTAACTAACGATTCCACTATAACTGAATATCCGAGCGCGGTGATTTATGGGCTCTGGAGGCCTTTAGTCAATAGTTTACTCTCACCTTGCCATATTCCTTACCTTTGCATCTTATGAGTGATAATATTCATCCCATATTCGACCAGCTACTGACGAGGCAGAACAAAGAACAATTCCTCAATCAGCGCTCAAAAGTGTTATGGTTTACAGGGTTATCAGGGTCTGGAAAAAGCACCATAGCACAAGGTCTGGAAAAGTACCTGTTTGCCCAAGGCTATTTTGTGCAAGTACTGGATGGTGACAATACTAGAACGGGTATCAATAAAAATCTGGGGTTTTCTCTTGAAGATAGACAGGAGAACATCAGACGCATAGCAGAACTCAGCAGATTATTCTTGGATGCAGGAGTCATATGCCTCAACAGCTTTGTGAGCCCCACCATAGAAATACGCGAGCTCGCCAAACAAATCATCGGACCAGAGGACTTTATCGAAATATATGTAAATACTCCACTGCATATCTGCGAACAAAGAGACGTCAAGGGCTTGTATGCCAAAGTAAGAGCTGGAGAAATCAAGGGGTTTACAGGCATAGACTCCCCCTTTGAAGCACCTCAAATGCCTGATTTGGAATTGCTTACGGAAAATCAGACCGTGGACGATTCTATCCTAAAAGTGTTTAATTTTGCCCTCCCAAAAATTTCCTTAACCTAGAAAATAGTAATGAACTATAACATCAACCATCTCAAGGAATTAGAATCTGAATCCATCTATGTGATGAGGGAGGTCGCTTCTCAGTTTGAGAATCCAGTATTGATGTTCTCAGGCGGTAAAGACTCCATACTAATGGTGCATCTGGCTTACAAAGCCTTCTTTCCAGCCAAGATTCCATTCCCTTTGCTTCATATAGATACAGGACACAATTTCCCTGAGACTATCCAATTCAGAGATGCCCTAGTAGAAAAAATAGGCGCCAAGCTCATAGTAGGCTCTGTGCAAGAAGCCATAGACAAGCGAATGGTCACGGAGGAAAAAGGGGTGAATGCTTCCAGAAATGGTCTGCAGACTGCCGTATTGTTAGAATCATTGGAAAAAGGAAAATACAATGCTGCTCTAGGTGGTGCAAGAAGAGATGAGGAGAAAGCCAGAGCCAAGGAAAGATTTTTCTCTCACAGAGATGAATTCGGGCAATGGGATCCTAAGAATCAGAGACCAGAATTGTGGAACATCTTCAATGGCAAGCACCATATGGGTGAGCACTTCAGGGTCTTCCCGATCAGTAACTGGACAGAGCTGGATGTGTGGCAATATCTGGCTATGGAAGAAGTAGAATTACCGTCTCTGTATTATGCACATGAGAGAGAGGTTTTTGAAAGAGATGGTACACTACTGGCGGATTGTGAATACATAGAAAAGAAACCAGGAGAAACAGTATTCAGAGAAACGGTACGATGCAGAACCATCGGGGATATGACCTGTACTGGTGTATGGAAATCCACCGCTGCCACCACTGACGAAATCATAGAAGAGGTTGCGACGACACGTATGACAGAAAGAGGAGGCCGAACTGATGACAAGAGATCAGAGACCAGCATGGAAGACAGAAAGAAAAAAGGTTACTTCTAAAAGAATTCTCAAATAACCTATTCCAAAGATCACAAAGATAAATCACAATGTCAGATAGCTACAAAGTAGATAGTGAACTTCTAAGATTCACGACAGCTGGATCTGTGGATGATGGGAAATCAACCTTGATAGGAAGATTACTTTATGATAGTAAGTCCATATTCCAAGATCAATACGAACAAATAGAAAGGGTTTCTGAAAGACGTGGTGAGGACGGTGTGAATCTAGCCTTGCTTACTGATGGTCTGAAGTCAGAAAGAGAACAAGGCATAACTATAGATGTTGCTTACCGATATTTCTCTACCCCAAAAAGGAAGTTCATAATAGCCGATACGCCAGGCCACATACAGTACACCCGTAACATGGTGACTGGAGCCTCTTCTGCTAATGTGGCTCTCATACTGATAGATGCCAGGAATGGTGTTGTGGAACAAACTAAGCGCCATGCCATCATCGCATCGTTACTACAGATTCCTCATGTTGTTGTCTGTATCAATAAGATGGATCTCGTCGATTACGATGAGAATCAGTATAATAAAATTCAAGACGAATTTGAAAAATTCGCTGCTAAGCTCGATGTGATAGATGTACATTTCATTCCTATTTCTGCATTGATCGGAGACAATGTTGTGCATCGTTCTGAAAAGACACCTTGGTATGATGGGCCGACTCTGATGTATTACTTAGAGAATGTACACATTGCTAGTGATCACAACTTTATCGACACCAGATTTCCTGTACAGTATGTCGTGAGACCATACAGCGATGAATACCATGATTACAGAGGGTATGCAGGAAGAGTGGCAGGAGGTGTCATGAAAAAAGGTGATGAGGTAATGTTATTACCATCTGGATTTAATTCTAAAATAAAGACCATTCAAGGCCCAGCTGGAGAGCAAGAACAAGCTTTTCCACCCGAGTCAGTAACTATCTTGCTGGAAGATAATTTTGATTTGAGTAGAGGTGACATGATCGTCAGACCAAACAACAAACCTGAAGTAACGCAGGATGTGGAGGTGATGCTGGTATGGTTTGATAGTGAGAACCCTCTCAGGGAAAAAGGAAAATATGCAGTTATGCATACGACACAAGATGTGAGATGTGTAGTCAAGGAAATCAGATACAAGTTGGATATCAACTCACTGCATAGACTTAAAGAGCATGATGGAATACAAATGAATGATGTCGCCAGAGTTGTCATAAGAACAACTAAGCCGCTATTTGTTGATTCTTATAGAAACAATAGAATTACCGGTAGCCTGATCTTAATAGACGAAAGCTCTAACAGCACAGTGGGGGCAGGAATGATTATTTAATTTCAATACCTCTAAAAAAGAACAAGAGATGCAATCTTTCGATCGCGCCATTGTTTTTACAAGGTTAAGGTTGTACACCTAAGATATTCGTTCAAGTGAAAAATTTATCTCTATCAAATATCTGTTGTACCGCGAATTAATTTCGACCAAAAAAAATTCTATTAAATTCTTCTTGGATTAAAGCCCTCCTATAACAACCAGCTGTGTATGTATTTATCTATGGTAAAAGAGAAATCCGCGTAACCGGTATGCAGATTTCTCTAAAGACGTCTAACTGAATTTCGAATATTACATATTCGAGTATAAGACCCCTTACAACTCAGATACGCTGCCTAAGTGCTAAAAAATTACCAAACAACCATTTAAGCAGCACCAAGTCAAACCGCCGATTCTACAGGTTTCTCAGAAGTCTGCCTTTTTTCTTTTTAGGCTTTAAAGGCTTAATTACCTTAAGAACAGGACTGTGTCTGAGCCTAAGGAGATTTAAGCCTGCTTAGGAATTTCGGGTTTTAAAGTCGTTAAGAAATAGAGACGACCAATTCCGCATCGGCGGATAGAGCTGAAAGCTCTAAGTAAAAGAACCGCAAAGCGGATTGGCGGCCAGCCAGCCTTGAATTTTTACCCAATGCCTCGACTGTTGTCGAGGTTTACTCTCTCGAAAGCAAAGTATACTTGTTTTAATTACCTATCGGCAACCGCACATTCTTGTTTCAAGACATAAACGAATGGTGCAGCCAAAGCTGCTTCTAAGGTCTTAAACGGACATAGTAGTGAGAGAACCGAAACATTAGTTTCGGCTTGCGAAAGCCCGTCGGCGAGACAAATACCTGAAGATTTGATGATCAACCAATTAACACGTTCAAATTAGAAAAGATAGTGTATTCTAAATGCGCAAATCAGAACAATTAATTCTCTGCAACATCAGGAATCACAAAGGTTTGCATTGCGGCATTATTATTAGCAACTAAGACCAGACTTCTTTTAGCTGACTTCAAGGTTGCCATTCTCCGCACATCACCTTTAGTAAAGAATCCAGATTCTGAACTACTGAGTACCTTGAAAGACTGTGAACCTTCGTTAAGGAGGACCAATCCAGTCCCCGCATCAGCTCTAGGTGTCTCCACCTCAGAAACAAACCAATTACCTGCCAATATTAAATCTTTATCACCATCGCCATCAAGATCTTTTGTAATCACATCTTGGATAGGGAAGAACTGTGCCTCAGTAGGTAATCTTTGAATTTTCATACCTGTAGGCTCGTTCCACATAACAACAGAACTAAAAGTGTTAGCTTTCAAATGTAAAGCCTTATTCAGTGCAGGACCATAAACATCAAAGATATTCGCTGCTCCGAATGCACTGTAACTACCGAATTTGTTTTTTAAAGAAGGTAACTGCTCAGAAGAACATTGAAATCCTCTGACGGGATATAAGTCTTCCCCTGAATAATATCCTAAGATTATATCTTCAGTACCATTCTTATCCAGATCTCCTGCATAGACCTCAAAGGGCCTTTCTGCAGATGCTGAATACTTATAATTTTCTCCTAAATTTCCTATTATGTAATCATCATCCCCATCATTGTCCAGATCACAAGCTTTTATGATATTCCACCATCCGACTTGTTTTCCAGTTACTAACTCTTGTAGTGATAATACGCCATCGTTGTTATTATAAAAGTTAATATTGCTCCACTCACCCACAGTAATTAAGTCCGGGTCACCATCTTTATCATAGTCAGACCATATAGCTGAGGAAACCATAGCAGTCTGAATTGCAGCAGCAGCATTGCCATCAGAAACGCTTGTGAATTCACCTTGATTGTTTTCCAGTAGAACTGATCGAGGCGCCTGAGGATATCGGCCGGGAATAACTCTTGCACCAACAAATAGATCCTGATCACCATCTCCATCATAGTCCGAAGCTGCCACACAGCCTCCAGAAAATTCTGTTCCTCTCAGTGACGCTTTTGCTCTTGTGTATAGTCCTTTACCATCATTAATATATAGTCTATCAGATAGGTCTTTAGAATTGTTCTGGAATTCATAACTACCACTGACTACGTACAGATCAATGTCCCCATCATTATCAGCATCAAAAAATTCTGCCGCAACATCTTCATGGTTTTTGTCATTTTCCCAGGTACTGGAAGAGCTGGGTTCAAAGCCACCCTTAGTCTGCAGAAATAATTGTCCTGCTTGCGATCGTGCACCACCAACATATACATCTTCAAGTCCATCGCCATTCACGTCAGCAGTAGACAAGGCCGGACCTAACTGTGATAACTTGTGTGGTAACAATACTTGTACGTCAAAATCGTTATACCCTTGTTCTGTATGTGTAAAATTTATCTGTTCTCCGTTTCGAGCTTCATACAGCAAGGTTCTTTTCTGTTCTTTCTTCACTTTTGATTTTTTTGCCCCTTTGTAATCTATGGTGACCACCTGATTACTTTCTATGGGTCCTGTATTTTGTTCCTTGTCATCATACCATACAATTTTGATATTCTCAATAACCTCATCATCGGCTAGCCCAAAATGAACCAGTGCTTCTGAGCAAGATTGAAAACCTCTCGTAACCTGATGTTCTTTATATTGCTTCCCTTTGTTAGTTTCCAAGGTTATCTTACTATTAAGGCCCATACTGTTCCTGACCTGTCCTTTCAGTTTAAGTCTTAAATATTTTCCTTTGGAATTATTCTTGTAAATACTGGCAACTCCATTCATATTATTAATGACCACATCCAGAGTTCCATCATTGTTCAAGTCCCCATATGCCATTCCGTTAGAATGTCCGGTCTCATTAAATCCCCATTCTGAAGAAACTTTTCTAAATCTATAATCTCCCTCGTACTCAAAAGCATAATTTGTTAAAGGCGTACTATTCAAGAATGATGAAGTAACCTCGAAGCTCAGTTGATTGTTGTTCTTGGCTGCCGCAGCATTGGCTTTGTTACTGAAATCTTTGTCCTGCGTATCCTTTAACCAACCATTAACCACCAGCAAATCATTGTCACCATCATTGTCATAGTCCCCGAACAGGCAACTCCAGCTCCAGTCCGTTTTGGAAATACCCGCATAGTCAGCTATGTCACTGAAATGCCCATTTCCATTATTGATCTGAAAACAATTACGCATGTATTGATAATGCTGGCCGTTATCTATGAGATATTGAAACTTCTCTGGATCCATCGGAGCCATATTGGTTTTCTGTCTGGTGTTGTCTTCAGAGAGCATCTCTCCAGTAAACAAGTCCAAATTTCCATCATTATTTATATCTACTACATCCACGCCCATAGAAAAATACGAACAATGAGGGAAGTATTCTCGGAGCGACTCTTTGAAAGAACCATTCTTTTGGTTGACGTAGTAATTGTCTCTCGGTTGGAAATCATTTGACACGTACACATCTGTCCATCCGTCATCATTGAGATCAGCTGCCACTATGCCTAAGCCATAACCATGGTTGACCATATTTGCTTGTTGCGTGGCCTCCGTAAAAGTACCATTACCATTGTTTCTGTAAAAACGATCAGACTCTACCATTGAAGCATTGTTGGTTTTCTGAACTACCTTATCCATTGACTGTCTGAATACGGCCGGATGAGAGGAAATATATAAGTCCAGATCACCGTCTTTGTCTTGGTCGAAGAAAACAGATTGGATACTTCTACTGCCATCTGCTAGGCCAAAGGCCTTAGCTGCCTCTATGAAGGTGTTGTTCTTCCTATTGATAAACAAAAGATTTGTTCTATCGCTGGCTTCACTGAACCATCCTGATCTGCAAACATAGATGTCTATCCATCCGTCATTGTTGACATCTGTGAAAGTTACTCCTGTTTTGCATCCGCCATATGTGTCAATTCCCGAAGAAGCACTTATATCTTCAAATTGGAAATCCCCCTTATTCAAATATAACTTGTCCTTTCCCTGTGTGGAAGTAAAGTAAATATCAGATAAACCATCATTGTTTATATCCCCTATTCCGACTCCACCTCCATTATACAAATAAGTGTAATTAAAATAATTGAGCTCACCTGTTTCTTTTATTTCATTATTGAACTCAACACCACTATTTGACGGATCAATTTTAGTGAAAACAGCTCCAGTAGACTCTTGGCTTTTACCATCAGAGGAGTTCTTCTCCTTTGGGTTTTCATTCTGACATCCTAATACTAGGAACAAAACAAATGCAAGCTTCCATCTCATAAGTAATTTCTTAAGGGCAAAAAAAATTTAAACTACGAAAAATTCAATAGCCCTAACTTAAATTCAAAAAAAAACCTGTAGCAAGTACGCAACTCGCTTCAGGTTCTGAAAATTGTTTATACTAGGATAATATCTAATCCAAAATGGTGAAACTACCAGCTTTCCTGATTGTAGATCCATCTATGATCTCAAAAATTATCATATAAGTATAGACACCTCCTATAACTTTTTCGTTATTAAATACGCCATCCCAACCTAGATAGCTACCCAAGTGTCCATCGTGATCATCAGTGAACATAAGCTCACCCCATCTATCGTATATGTAGAGTTCGCGAATTCCTATTACAGATTCGTTAGCTCCTGGAGTAAAATAATGATTTGGTCCTTCATCCTGCGCTGAAATTATATTGGGAATATAAATATCAACAATCAGCTCCACATCTATATCAATTCTCTCTCTTACCTCACAGCCATTATCATTAAAGGCAAACAACTCCACGTAAGTGTCCTCTAATGGACTGTAGGATAGTAACTCTTGGTTATTGCCTACTAGATCCCCATTCTCATCATACCATTCAAAGCTATTCAATGCCCCAGAAACATATTCTGGTATTATGTCTATACTGGAACCAATATTGATTAACTTATCTTCTCCTAGATCAAGAGCAGCTTCTATGTCATCCACTCCAAGGATAATTGTGATCACACTATCGCAACCCACCTCATTAGAAATTGTCGTCTGGTAAGTTCCTGCTTCTGTTGCAAATATATCTTGGTAAACATATTCATCTCCGGGACAAATCAGTACCTCCTCTACTCTCTCTCCCAATGGCAATATTGCCAAATTCAGATTGACCATGCTATCACAGCCTTCAGAAGAAATAAAGCTCGTGGGGTATACACCTTCATTATCATATATCTGGCCTTCGTATTCGTAAACATCACCTTGACATATTTCCATATTGAACTCTGTAATATCATGAGACACCACTGTCAAGTTTACAGTAATGATCGAATCACAACCAGCATTATTACTTAATATTGAAACATACGTATCCGTTTCTGTTCCTATTATGTCATCCATTATGAAGGTCTCGCCCTCACAGATGGTTGCATCCATTTCCATATTTGTATTAGGGTTTACTTTAAGGTCAAGCATTATCAGACTATCGCAACCAGAACCCGAAGACAGCATGATTTCGTAAATACCTGTTTCCGTAAAGATTTCTCCATAAATGACTAAAGGTTCATCCTCACAAGCTTCATGACTCTCCTCAAATTCCAATAATGAATTATATTCTAAACTAAGTGTAACCAAACTATCACAGCCAAACTCATTTTGCAAAATGAAAGTTTGCTCACCCTCTTCAGTTATCTCCTCTCCATTAAAAACAAATATATCACCCGGGCATATCTTTGCTGTTTCTTGAGTAGGTGCAGCCACGGCATTTGCCAAGACATTTATTGTGATAGTACTGTCGCAACCTGCAGCATTAGTCAAGCTAGCGTAATAAACACCTCCGACAGTTATGTCTAGACCATATTCAGAATATACGTCTCCATCACAGATATTCACAACTTTTTCGCTTTCAGAATCTTCTAGAACTTTTATGTCAAAATCATACTGGACATCACATTCATCTTCTTCTGAAACCACAATTGAATAAAAACCTGTGGAGTCTGCCTTGAGGTCTCCAAAAACAAACGGTAATTCAGAAGAGCAAAGCTCTAAAGCCTCACTGATTATTTCAGGCGCTTCCACAAATAAATCCAACTGATATAATTCATCACAAGCTCCATCTACCGACTTCATATGTTCATAAGTACCTGCAGTGGAATAGTCTTCACCGTTCCACTCAAAAGTTTTTCCTTGGCAGATGGTCTCTGTGGAAACGATTGCCATTGGAGTCTCAACCGTAAGCAGTATAATAAACGTACTGTCGCAAGCACCATCCGTCTGGACAGTTGTCTCATAAGTGCCTGAAGCGCTTGCTTCAATATCGTGAAACACATAACTCAATCCTTGGCAAATAGTAGCTTCCATATTATATTCTTGTGCATCCTGTTCTATGATCGTGAGCATAAGGACACTATCGCAACCTGAATCGGCTTTCAATGGAATTTCAAAATCACCTGAACTATCAAATAGCATTCCAGCCATTTCTATAGATCCACCTGAACATATATCCACTGTCAAGTTCTCTACTTTTTCTTGCATAACCGTCAAGTTAAGGGCATGGACCACGTCACACTCTCCATTGGTTGTTTCCGTAAATTCATAGGTACCCTCTGTATCGTATTCCATCCCATTCCAAGTAAATGTCTCACCAGCACATATTGTTGCGTCTTCCACTGCAGGCTGAGGATCGATCACTTGTAGATTAATCGTAATTAACGAATCACAAAGACCCATTTCTACAATTGTATTATAGCTGCCGGATTCTGTCGCCGTAATATCTCCATAAGTGAAAACTTTACCTTTACAGATTGATCTTTCATACGTAGCTTCCACAGGGGGTACCATTTCCAAAATCAATGTGACTATGCTGTCACAACCAGAAACGGCATCAAAGGTTATTTCCGTAGTGCCTGCCTCAGTATATATCTCTCCATTGTATTCATAGCTGCCACCAGTACAAAAACTATCTTCTAGCGTGGAAGTTACTGGTTGTATGACTGTAAGTTCTATTACATAGACTGTATCACAACCACTGATGCCAGTACAGGTTGTTTCATAAGTGTCCTGCACACTTACTGAAATATCTTTGAATTCAAAGACCTCTCCAGCACAGATGGTAGGCGTCATCATTATTGGTTCCAGTGGCACAAAATCAAAAGTCTTTCTGACCAGACTATCACAACCTGCTACACTAGGAAAACTCTCTTCAAATATTCCAGATGTACAAATCGTCTGAGATCCAAACTCAACACAAGTGCCTTCACAATGGGTCTCAGCAAACTGATATGCGGCATCTTGTGTAACATATACATCAATAGATACTAGACTGTCACAGCCATCAGAGCTGGCAGTAGTTCTGTACTCAAAATAGCCTTCACGAGTCAAAAAGAAAGGACCGAACACGATAGTATCACCATCACAAATATATTCCTCACCCAGATATACATCATAAAAAGGAACCTCAACCTCATAGGCTTCACTGATGGTACAACCTGTTGAGGTAATTGCGATCACTTCATAGGTGCCTTCAACATCTGGTAAAAGATCTGACAAGGTGATAGTTGATCCAGTCTCGCCTATGATAGCAATCGAGTCTTTATACCACTGGTAAGCAGTAGCATCCGTCACCTCTAAGGTCAACTTTAAATTATGTCGGCATATCGAACCAGTTACACTGGTGAGCGGCATGATGTCAGAGCACACGCATTCGTCGTCATTCAGATCGACCAGCATATCCCCATCATCATCGAGGGCATTGTTACATATTTCCTGAGCGGAAACAAGTATTGTCATGGACAGAAACACCACTGTCCAAAGTGACTTTAAATTAATCATAAACATTCTCCTTAAGGTTAAATTCTATCAATAGGTTTTCTTACATGAGCATGAGATTGGTCGTTGATAAATTGAGTTGAATTTTGTGTAATTGGTTTTTATTTTAGTCACATCAAGGTGTCTGCACTGTACATCCATTTACGTCTGTAACTTGTATGCAATAAGTCGTGCCTCCATTCAATCCAGTAATAGTATATGAGCCATCTGAATTCAATGATGTCGTACCTTGTTCTGTTCCAGTGGTAGTCTGCCAGGTTATGGTATATGGACCATTACCTTGTGATACTGTGACCGTTGCTTCTCCAGTACTATCCATACATAAATCCTGTGAAGTTTCTACAGCTGCGGCTATTACATTCTCATTGACTAAGACTGTAACTTCCGCGGTATCAGTACATCCGTTCTCGTCTGTAACGGTCAGTGTATAAGTCGTCGTTGTTATCGGGTAGGCAATAGGGTTAGATATGTCAGAATCAGAAAGATCTGTTGTTGGTGTCCATTCATAAGTGACTCCGCCACTTCCTATAAGCTGTGTGGAATCCCCCTCACAGATCATCACATCAACTCCAGCATCTGCAATACCATCACACAGACAATCAAGATCTATCCGTACATTATCTATGAACAATCTCTCTCCTGAGTCCTCAAATCCAGAAACAATTGTAAATCTTATTTCTGTGCTCGCAGCTATATAAGCACTAATATCCAGCCACGGCATCTGTGTGCCACTGATAGCACCACTGTAGGTAAATACTGTCGTCCAGATCGATCCATCAAAAACTTCTACCATGAACTCATCGTCAACACCCAAAGCACCCTCGCCCCAGAAATCAAATGAAAGGATAGCAGAACTATGCCCAGTAAGATCGACACGTCTCCTTATGGAAGGTGGCGAATCGTCTCTATTCTCCATCAATAAAGCACCCCCAAAAATCATTACATCTCCACTCGCTGCACTGTTGTTATCTCCAGACTCGTCCCAACTGTAATTAGACCACGACTCGGAACCATCAGATCCAAAGTAGGATAAGGTATTAAACTCATGCAAATAGTGACAAAGTGAAGTCTGGTTACATTCAAAACTGTAAACTTCAGCCATGTCGCTTCCAGAACAACCATTAGCATCTGTTACGATCAGAATATATGTTCCACCTTCTATTACAGTTGGTGTCTCTAAGTCTGAAGTGAATCCACCTGGTCCTGTCCACGCATAATCATATGGTGCTAAACCACTCATAGCATTAGGGCTGAGCATACCATCAGCACCTATACAGAAACTTAAATTAGGTCCTGCGTTTACTTCCAACTCTGATTCTGGTATTTCCACACTACATATTACTTCACAACTGTTAGCATCAGTGATCGTCACATCATGCGTACCTGCTGAAATATTTATTGCAGTCTGTGTTGTTTCGTTATTATCCCATAAGTAAGCATAGGGCGCTTGTCCACCGCAAGCTGAAATGCTGGCTGATCCAGGAGAACCATCACAACCATAAGCCTTTAATGTGGCCTCTTCACAAATCGTGCCTCCGAGTGCCAGTTCCACTGCATCAAAACCAGCACCTTCTATTCCTATGCCTGTCACCTCAAAGGTCACACTGGTCAATGGCGTCTGAGAGAGAATGGCTATAGAACCAGCCGCTGTACCATCAGCGGTGTTTTCTGTTGCTTCGGGCTCTAATAGACTGGCGACGTCTGGTGTTCTGTAGAATTGCACACCACTTACTTGTAGATCACTCGTACCAGAAAGTTTTTGTAAAATCACTCCAGGGGTTGTAACCGTCCATTCAGAACTATTGGAAATATAATTTCCAGGGTAACCTCCAGCTTCACCAAGCCTGTCTATGTGTAACACGACATCTTTCATCGGATGATCAAAAGTCAAAGTGAAAATTGCCGTCCCTTTATCATCTCCCAATGTGTCAATATCTGTAAGAGCACTTTCCGGTGTATCATCCCATTCAAATTGAAATCTCAACGCAGGCAAACCTGCAGCACTCTCCACAAACCACAATGGATCTGTTGTGGTAAGAAATTCTCCTATATCTGAATTATCTATTCCTGTATTATCATCGTGTAATACTGAAAGTGTCACCCTTGTTCCGTTATCTGAATTCCAAGGACCCTCTTGAGTTCCTGTCCACTCCATAGATGAAGTACGCATACACAATTCCGGACTACACATCAATTCTGGAGGTCCAGACACTGTTAAGCCGCGTTCGAGTTCACAACCGAGATTATCCACGACTGTCATGACATAATGCCCAGCAGAAAGATTATTGAACACTCCAGTTGTATTGGAACCTTCACCTGGGATGGAATAAGTATAAGGACTACTTCCTGTTGTGGCTGTTGCCAATATTCTTCCATTCTCTGCACCAAAACAAGTTTCATCAATCAACTCTGCTTCCAGCAAAAGATCAGAAGTCGTTATGATAACTTCATCAGTAGATGTACAATCATTATCATCTGTAACAGTAATGACATAAGTGCCCGCTTCTGACACATTTATAATCAATGTCGTCGCTGTAAAATCATCAGGCCCAGACCATGCATATTCATAAGGTGCAATTCCATCTTGCACTATCGGCGTTATCTCCTTGTCAACACCTGAACACAAATCATGATCAAGACCAGCATCCACTTGTGGACCAGGCTCGTCGATTATTATCGCATTTTCTATATCTATTGCACAATCGCCATTATTCTTTCTGACCCAGAGGTCATAAGTACCTATTGATAAGTTTGTATACGCGACTGCTCCGTCTGTATCAGCAACTGGTGTCTCCCAAGTATTACCTGCATCCATTGAAAACTGTATGCTATCGATTCCCACCACATCATCAAAACTTATAGTCAGGCTACCATTGTCTTGTCCACAAGTTGCATTGGTATCAGTAACCTCAGTCACTACTGGTGCTGAATAAACGATAAAATCAGCCATTGCAGAATTCATACAACCATTCGCATCAGTTACAGTATAAGTTATAGGGTAAGTACCTGGGCCAACTGACGCTGGACTAAAAGAAGAACCTGATACGCCTAGTCCTGAATAGGTGCCTCCAGTAGGAGTTCCACCGAATAGACCTACATTCAATTCCGTTTCGCAAGCCTCTCCCACAGCCAGATTTATTTCTGTTTCAGGTAGCTCTAGAACATCTATCTCATCAGTAGCAGTCGCTAAACAGCCCTCTGAGTTATTATATTCGTATGATATGATATAAGGTCCTGGTCCTGTAACCAAAGCAGCTTCTGGATCAAATATTCCACCACTTACACCAGGACCTGAATAGGTGCCACCCGATGGCGAACCACCAGTAAGTGTTATGGGGTCATCTGTCTCACAAGCAGAAGTTTCTGGTAATTCAAGAACAGCCATTGTGCTGAACATGCCTTCTATGGTAATGTCATCTATGGCCATGTCGAGCTTTGATCCAGGTGTAGCTGGATCGGAAGCTTCCACATATAAGTATATGGTCTTTCCTGCATGCGCAGAAAGATCTATAGATACCGCTGTCCAACTAGCGTTTCTATAACTGGGATCACCCACCTCACTCACAACATTCTCCAAGACATTGGAATTACTCGCATCTCTAACTTGAATATTGAGATAATCGTTGTTGTTGGCATTTGTGATATGAGCAAAATAATAATACAATTCCATGATGAGACTGCTCGCATTGGTGGGCAGTACGATACTTCTGGATGTAGCTGAAGTAGGACCACCATCCAAGTCTTGATTGTTTACTATTCCAGTCACTAAGGTCTGATCACCACCATGAGCTGCCAATTCCATGATTGTGGTATTCGTAGAAGTATAGGGCGACGGAACGCCAATTATAAAATTACCATCACTTGCACCAGAGCCTATCGTCCAATAATTATCTCCCGTGGTTGTTTCAAAATCTGCTTCGAAAAGTTTCTCTCCATATTCACAAATGTCAGACCGTACATATATAGTTGTTTCACAAGACGAGATACAACCGAATTCGTCCGTTACTGTAAGTGTATAAGTTGTTGTGCTTGTCGGTGTCACTATCGGATTAAGTACATTAGAATTACTCAATCCTGCTGAAGGCGACCACTTATAAGTCACACCAGTTCCAGATCCTTCAAGTTGCACGGATTCACCTAAATCGACAGTGAATTCAGGTCCTGCATCGCACGTTGCAAAACTTACAGTAATGTCAACCGAACTTTCAAATTCACAGCCTTGTTCATTGGTCACAGTCACATTATAAGTACCTGCAGCCATAGAAGTTATACTCGTGATTACTGGATTACGATCAGTGCTGTAAAACCCATTAGGTCCTATCCAATTCCATGCGATACCAACCTTACTTTCCTCTAGCAAGAATGCTGTTTCTCCCTCGCAGAAATGCGTTTGGTTTGAACCAGGAGATGCAAAATTAGGAACAGAAACCAACAAGTCACATAGCGTGATCTCCGCATCATCTGGTGTATCACCCACCCCGTAGAATACATCCCAATCTCCATCACAATCCTCGTCTATTATAGCAATGTGTGAGTCCTCAGAAAATATTACATTATCGAAAGGGTTGTCCAAATTTCTCCTCTCCACAAATTCTGGATTAAATGCTGTTCCAATATTTTCAAAATATTGAACAGTGGATACTTGATTTCCCGAGAACATATCAAAATCTCCGTCTCCATCCCAGTCAATGAGATATGGAGAAGATTCATACTGGCATACGCTGGATCCTGGACAACTTTGTGATGGATTATTTTCGTCTTCCCCATCAGCACGGAATCCATCTAATGGATTTAAACTTCCTACTCTTCTTACCAGATTCGGCGAGCTTGCACTACCTGTATTTTCATAGTAGTGGAACCACCCCAGCTTTCCTCCCACAACTGCATCATTATCTCCATCATCATCCAGATCCATCCAGAATATTGTCGGGTCAGCGTAGCCGATTACCGCACCTCCATCAAGAGCATTAAAATCAAACCCTGAAATCGGATTATTGCCGCTGGTCGCTTGTGTGAAAATAGGATTAGTGGCAGTTCCCGTATTCCAATAAAAATTTTTATTGCTTGATTCATTCCCGACCACTGACATGTCGAAATCTCCATCCCCATCCAAATCACAAAAACCTAATGTCATATCCAAGAAAGAAAGTTGTGGCATTATATCCAGTGCTGTGCCAGTACGATCCGTGTAAGTACCATCACCATTATTCTCGAAGAAAAATAGCTCTCCATCTCCCCCTGCAAGCATGTCTGCATCACCATCACCATCTATGTCTACAGAGTTGGGCTGAGGATCAGGAACCAGAGAAAAATCCACATAAGGACTTGAAGTGTCATCGCATCCGCATCCTGTTGTTATGAATTCCACATTATCAATTGCAATATCACTTTTAGAACCATTGCCTATCGTTGCTACGAACCTTAATTGGGTGTTATTATTTATATAACTGAAAAGATCCACGACTTCCGTAAGCCAGTTATTTCCTGTCTGACCATTCTGAGTCCAGATAGTAGACCATGATGTTCCGAAATTTATAGAAGCTTCCAGTGACAAACTTCCTGTCGTATTCCCATACATATGATAATCAAAAGTGAACTGAGCGCAAGACTGATTATCCAAATCAAAACAAGGACTTTTGAATATAGTCGTATAATTTGCTTGTCCACTGGCTTCTGTAAACATATACCAACTTCCATGTGATCCAGATGAAGGACCCGTGGAGGAAGAAGGTGTTCCACTTGCATCCCTAGTCCAATCAAAATCATCTAATATCGTTTCTTGACTCCACAAACCTATCCCAGATTCAAAACTTTCAGTGTAAGGATAATCACCGGCAGAAATTGTTCCTGCACAAGGCGGCACAACTGTTACCGTAACCTCATCTGTATCCTTACACCCAAAAAGATCTGTAACTTCAAGTGTATAGGTTGTCGTCACAGAAGGTGATGCTATGGGATTGGGAATGTTAGTATTATTCAGTCCAGTGGAGGGTGTCCATCTATAGAAATCTGCACCACTACCGTTAAGTTGTGTACTGCTAGGTGCATTGATGGAAACATCTATACCTGCATCCGCAGTCGGTGCTGGTATGTTCTGTATATTCGCCGTACCCAATGATGCCTCACAAGTCCCTACTCTATTTCTTACCAGTAAATCATAAGAACCAGCTGATAAATTACTAAAGGTCGTAGAACCACTCCCGTCCGTAACTTCTCTCCAAGTCAAGCCACCATTAATACTAAATTCTATATACTGTATGTTAGATTGATTGATGAAATTGAAAGTGATTTCGCCATCATTCTTGTTACAATGATCATCCTCATAAGTAAAGCTGACATTAGGTGCAGGATCTACTCTTATTCTATCCGTGGCCACTGCCTCACAACCAGTAGAAGGATCTACGTAGGTATAACTTATGGTGTATAGACCAGCACCTAATGACATGGCATCAAAAATATTTCCAGTAACACTACCTGCTGGGCCTGACCAAGTTCCGCCGGCTGGGGTTCCTCCATTGAGTATTATGTTATCATCTGTGGCACAGGCTCTATCTTCAGTAAGTGTCAATCTCGCAGACGGAACATCGCGAACTGTTAACTCGTCAGTCGCAAAACCCGTACAACCTTCCGAATCTTGATATCGATAAGTAATCGTATGTGTTCCGATTCCAGCCGCTACCGTGCTGAATCTACCTGTCAATGAATTGACCCCATTACCTGAATAGACACCACCCACAGGGCTACCACCTTCCATTACAATTCCTGTTTCTCCTATGCAATATTCGTCCTCTACCAGAACAAAGTTCATAATCGGACCAGCATGGACTTCATAAGTATCAGTGGCCGTACTTGAGCAGCCATTTCTTATGATAGTATAAGATATGGTATGCACACCTATCCCAGCAAGAGATGGGTCTATGGTGTTTCCCACCACCCCGGGACCACTCCAAGTCCCTCCTAATGGCCATCCACCTCTCAAGGCATCTGGATCATCTCCTGTACAAGCTTCATCATCCGTCAATGATAAATTGACATCAGGTACATTGCTTACTCTTATGTTTTGTGTCGCGAAATTTTCGCAACCATTTCCGTCTATGAACGTGTAAGTAATCGCCTGATCTCCTGTTCCAGCGACACTTGCATTGAAGTTTGTTCCAGTAACGCCAGGGCCACTGAATACACCATTAACGGGAGTTCCTCCTGATAGCTCCAGCACCGTATTATCCACACAGTCCTCTGTTATTGGCAAATTAAGTAGCACTTCTGGTAAAGCATGTATGGTGAAATCTTGTGAAGCTTCTGCCTCACAACCATTTGCATCTTCATAAGTATAAGTGATCGTATGCGTACCAGATCCTGCTATCGTTGTGTTCAATTGGTTGCCACCAAATACACCTGACCCGGACCAGACCCCTCCTGATGGAGTTCCACCACTCAAGGTCACATTGGGACCAAAACAACTACTATTCTCTGTCAGTGATAAAGACACGGATGGAATATCATATACCGTTACTTGGTCCGTGGAACTGCTATTGCAACTCGATACATTGAACTCATAAGTAATGGTATGCGTACCGATACCTGCAATCGCTGGATCGAAGACATTACCTGTGACACCTAAGCCACTCCATGTGCCTCCTGATGGAGACCCACCACTCAAAGACAATGTTTCGTATATGCAAACTTCATCTTCATCCAAGTCCAAAGTTGCAACTGGAATGTCATAGACCGTTATGACATCTTCTGCCTCATTCCAACAGCCATTTCCATCTGTAAAAGTATAAAGAATAGTATGCGTGCCAACACCGGCAAGGCTGGGGTCAAAATTGGTTCCTGAAACACCTGAGCCCGAAAATTCCCCATTAGGTGGACTTCCTCCATCTAGAACGTGTACGTCTTCTATGACACAGGCTTCATCATCTGATAAAGAAAGTGTCACAACTGGTTTATCATACACTGTCACATCTTGTGAAGCTGAATTGCTACATCCTAGACTGTCTGTATAGGTATAGGTGATAGTATGTGTTCCTAGTCCAGAAGTTGTTGTGTTGAATACATTTCCACTGACTGCTGTTCCAGACCAAATGCCATTAGCAGGGCTTTCGCCACTCAGTGCTATATTGTCATCTCCAAAACAAAAATCTGTTTCAGCTAGGGCTAAGGTAACCTCTGGCAAGGCATCCACATAGATGTCTTGCGTCTGAGAACCAGAACAGCCATTATCGTCGATATAGGTATAAGTGATCGGGCTGGATCCGGTAATACCTGTTGCGTCAAAAGTAGATCCAGTAACTCCTGGACCCGACCAAGTACCATTCACTGGGTTTTCACCATCCAGAACAAATGCTGTCTCATCGGCACAAACATTATAATCAGAAAGACTGAAAAAAACATTAGGTGGACCTTCTACAGTCATCACATCCTGAGCTGTATCTGTACAACCTGTACTGATATCGGTATAGGTATATGTTATAGTATGATCTCCTTGACCAGCAGTGGAAGCATCAAAATTAGATCCTATCACACCTGGACCAGACCAAGTACCATTTTCAGGACTACCGCCTTCCAGGGTTAAGCTGGAATTGATTACACAATCTGAATCGTCAGTAAGTGTAAGACTTACTGAAGGCAGTGCAATTATTTCAACATCTTGTATAGCAAAATCTTCACAACCAGTACTGTCGTCACTATAAGTGTATGTAATCGTATGCACTCCGATTCCCGCCACTACTATATTAAAGTAGTTGCCTTCCACACCTGTTCCCGAATAAATTCCTCCTGAAGGTGAACCTCCATCCAAGGTGAAACCTGGGAGATCCTCACAGGCCTCAACCTGAGTTAAATTAAGCGTTGTCGTAGGCAGTGCATAAACAGTCATATCTTGCGTCGCAGTTCCTACACAACCATTATCGAAACTATAACTGATAGTATGTACTCCAACGCCAGCTGTTGCTGGATCAAAAACGCCACCACTTACTCCAGGTCCAGAATAGGTTCCGTTTGAAGGCGTTCCTCCTGATAAAGTGAAACTTGCAGCATCCTGACAAAAATCAACATCTGCCTCGTTCAACTGAACATCAGCTGGCTCTTCTACTGTAACAATGACCTCATCAGTATCAGAACATCCATTTATATCTGTAACTGTTACAGTGTAAGTGGTCGTAGTTTCAGGACTGACCTCCACACTGGCATTTCCAGTATTAGCAGGATCATCCCAGAGATAACTGACACCTCCACTGGCTGTCAAAGTTGTGGTGAAACCAAAGCATATTTGATCATCTGCTCCTGCATTTGCCACTGGATTTGCATGCACCACAACCTCAAAATAAAGTGTAGAGATACAACCATCAGCATTGGTGTAAACACCAGAATAAGTACCTGCATCGCTTTGGTCCATATCTGACCACACTACAATATTATCCTGACTCTGGTTATTCACATTTCCATCCTCTTCACTCCATACCCATCCGGTACTTGTCTCAGGTCCTCCATCAAAATTTATATCACTGATTCCTTCATTCTCACACAGTTCAATAGTACAATTCCCTCCAGTAAAATTTATCCAAGGTCCCCACTGGATGTCATCTTCTCTGATTCTATATCTTTCACAAAAGATTACTGTCGTATCCACATATGTTACTATTAACTGATCACTAGCAGTACAGTTATTAATATCAGTGACCAACAAATCATAAGTGCCTTCGTCAGCTACTGTTATATCCAGAGTTGATTCAGAAAATCCGTTAGGGCCAGTCCATGCATATGCAATCGGTAGTGTACCTCCAGTCACAATAGGCGTTACTGCTCTTGTTTCTGAAGCACAATATGCTAAATCAGATCCCACGTCGACTGAGGGTGAAACTTGGTTAGTCAGAGTTACATCAGTTAAGTCCAGTGTACAATAACCATTGGATTTTCTTACGCTCAAGTCATAGTTATCAGGCCCAAGGTCAGAATAGGTTACTGTGCCTGAATCATCTGCCAACATGGTCTCCCAGCTAGCGCCGCCATCCAGAGAGAATTGAATATCAGTTGTAAATTCCACATCCTCAAACTCGATCGTGATGCTACCATTATCCAATTCGCAACTAGGTTGTACTGGAGTGATCGTCGTAATAACAGGTTCTTTATTAAGAATTATAACAGCAGAAGCAGAAGCACTGCATCCATTAGCATCTGTATAAGTATAAACTATCGTATTGGAATAAACAGTAAGTGCTGAAGGATCAAGTTGGTTTCCACTTACTCCAGGACCACTGAAAGTTCCTCCTGAAGGACTGAATCCATCAAAAGTATATGTTGGATCACTTTCGCAAACTTCTGATATGGAAGGTGTAAAAGTCACAGTAGGTAGCGCATATACCTCTAGATCTGCCGTTGCTATATCCTCACAACCATCTGAGGTGGCAAAAGTATAAGTTATGGTATGTGGTCCTATACCAGCAGCACTCGCATCAAAATTATCTCCTGTAACACCAGCACCACTATAAACGCCATTTGCCGGACTGCCTTCTGTTAAGTTGTAAGTAGTTTCATCACTGCAGAAATTTATTGTTCCCAGTGTAAAAGTCGGTGTTACCGTCTCATATACATCTATGATATCCGTGGCGAAATCTTCACAACCGCTTCCATTCATATAAGTATAGGTAACTGTATGAGCACCTATGCCAGCCGCAGCTACGTCAAAAGTATTTCCAGATACATTCGGTCCAGAATAATTACCATTGATCGGTGTGCCGCCTCCAAGTACTATGGTCGAAACGTCATCACAAGCTTCATTTATATCCAGAGTCAATTCAACAGTAGGCAAAGCATAAACTGTAAAGTCTTGTGTATCTGAACTTGTACAGCCGTTTGCATCTGTATAGGTGTAGGTCACTGAATGCGTTCCAACGCCTGCTGATGCAACATCGAAAGTAGTTCCTGAAACATATAAGCCTGAATAAGTACCAGGACTTGGGGTTCCTCCCGTGAGTATCACTGATGCTTCATCAGCACAAGCCTCATCACTACCTAGACTTAAGTCAACTATAGGCAATGCATTCACTGTAAGTTTCAGATCTGCACTATCAGCACAGCCATTAGCATCTATGTATGTAACAGTATAGACACCAGTCTGTGCAACTGTAGCGCTACTCGTAAGTACTGCGTCACGCGTATCTGCACTGAAACCATCGGGTCCAGTCCAAGTCCAAGTCACGCCACTGTTAATTGCAGGATGTGCGCTGAAAGTTACTGGTGTACCAGCACATACTGTTTTCTCACAAACCTGCTCCCAGCCAGCTCCCACATTAAAATAACACAACACTTCTGGTAATGGATCAACGGTTACTATCACTTGATCCGTAACCGTACAGCCTGCACCATCATCTACTGTAACCGTATAAGTTGTAGTGGTAGTAGGTGACGCAACAGGATTGGCAGCAGAAGGATTATCCAGTCCAGTTGCAGGACTCCAAGAATAAGTCACTGAACCTTGCGCCTCAGTATTAAGTATGACACTATCACCATTACATATGGTTTGGTCCATTCCTGCATCTATACTGCATGGACAAGTTTCTACAAGCATCTCGTCTGAAGTCTCCCAATTACTACATCCGGAAACCCTTGCTCGTCTTCTATAAATTCTATTTGTAGTGATCGCTGGAGGATCATAAGATTCGGAAATCTGGAATGAAACTGTATTCCAACTTGCACCATTGTCATCACTATACTGCCATTGGTAAACGTACGAAGGTTCTGTACAAGAACTTGCCTTCATGGCTATGTTATC
>Ga0209185_1000355_pt1 | contig 57082 bp, 48 predicted proteins | sample SidtaG_2_FD_187425 | JGI IMG/M metagenome (GOLD analysis project Ga0209185, IMG submission 187425) | Marine algal microbial communities from Sidmouth, United Kingdom - Sidmouth_Asex2 metaG (SPAdes) (version 2) | ecosystem: Host-associated > Algae > Red algae > Unclassified | place: Sidmouth... | reverse complement strand
ATTTTTGCTAGAGAACGAAGTAGATCTCACAATTTTTGCTAGAGAACGAAGTAGATCTCACAATTTTTGCTAGAGAACGAAGTAGATCTCACAATTTTTGCTAGAGAACGAAGTAGATCTCACAATGCTCAGGCTCGGGTGATTAATTGTCATGGGCTTGGCACCTGTGGCACTTGTGCAGTAGCGGTTATGGAGAGGTTTCAGAGGTGAATCGACGCGATCGCATTCGCCGTTCTTTACCCCCACACCATCTGCTCAAAGTTCTGGGAGATATCACTGTCACCAAATTGATGGATTTTGGGGACAGGGTACCCATCCAGAATGGTCAGCCTAAATTAAAATCTGGGTAGAGCATCATAAAACTGCTTATCCTGAAGGTAGCTAGGCATCCCCCCCAGAGACGTTAGAGACTTTGCAAATGACCACTCAAATCACAACCTCCCCCCTGCAGCAACTCATCGCTGCTCAAAGAGAGTTCTTCAATACTGAGCAGACCCACGCCTACGAATTTCGGTTAGCGCAACTGCAAAAGCTCAAGCAGGCCATTGTGGAGTGCCAAGATGATATCGTTGCCGCGGTTAAAGCCGACCTGGGCCGACCTGCCTTTGAAGCCTATTTCGAAATAGGGGCCTTGAGCGAAATTGACTTGGCCCTGAAAAAACTCAAATCCTGGATGAAACCCCAACGGGTAACAGCAGGTATAGAACTCTTTCCATCATCAGCGTGGATCCAACCGGATCCCTTAGGGGTGGTACTGATTATTGCCCCTTGGAACTATCCTTTCTCTCTGTTGATTACGCCTTTGGCAGGTGCGATCGCAGCGGGAAACTGTGCCATTCTCAAGCCTTCAGAACATGCGCCACATACTTCTAAGGTATTGGCCAAGATGATTAAGAACACATTTCCTGAAAACTATGTTGCGGTTGTTGAAGGTGAGGCCGAAACCAGCCAACGCCTATTAGCTGAGAAATTTGACCATATTTTCTTCACCGGAGGAACGGCTATTGGCCGCGAGGTGATGAAGGCAGCGGCAGAACACCTCACCCCCGTCACCCTAGAGTTAGGGGGTAAAAGTCCCTGTATTGTCGATGCTGAAATTCACTTCGAGCACGCAGCCAAACGGATTGCCTGGGGTAAGTTCATCAATGCTGGGCAAACCTGTATTGCTCCCGATTATTTGCTGATTGATCGCAGCATTAAAGCCAAATTTTTGACCTACTTGAAACAGGCAATTCACAATTTTTATGGCGACAACCCTGCCGTTAGCCCTGACTTTGGCCGCCTGATTCATCAACGTCATTTCAATCGGCTGGCCAGTTTTTTGGACAATGGCACGACCATTCTGGGCGGCCAAACAGATCCAGACACTTGCTATATCGCCCCCACCTTGTTGGATGAGATCACCTGGCAAGATCCAATTATGCAAGAAGAAATTTTTGGCCCAATTTTACCGATTTTGACCTATGAGAGCTTGGACGAAGCGATTAAACAGGTTAATGCTCAACCAAAACCCCTAGCCCTGTATTTCTTCTCTACTAACAAACAAAAGCAAAAACGAGTGCTTAGCTCTACCTCTTCTGGGGGAGCCTGTATTAATGAAACAGTGATGCAGGTGGGACTACAAGCTCTACCTTTTGGAGGTGTAGGTGACAGCGGCATCGGTACCTATCACGGCAAAGCTAGCTTCGATACTTTCTCCCATCACAAAAGTGTTTTAAAACATGCATTTTGGCTAGATCTAGGCTGGCGATATGCTCCCTATACCGCCAAAGGGTTGAAGCAGATTAAGAAAATCATCACGGGTTAAATTGGCAAAAACTTGAACTTCAGACTTCCTCTCAGTATGAAGGGTATCCATTCTGCGCAGTGGTGATAGCTCAATAGATGAGGACATGCTTCTGACCGAGTTGGAGAGACTGCTGGTAGATAAATAGCTTTGAAGCTGAGATAGTGCGCTTGATAGAAAGCAGTCAGAATTGTCACCCGTTTACTCAAGCTCAGATGAGGCTGACATTGACGATGTTTAATACCATCGTTAAGTAGACAGAGATAGTACGACAACGATCTCCCCTATCCTGATTTTCTCTAACCCTTACAGAAGAACATCCTGGATAGAAGGTTGAAAAACTTAATGCAAATTCCTGCAGAAATCCCCTACAAGCGTGTATCAGCGGTCTGATAGACTATTAAACTGGTACTTAAAGATACAGAATTAAATATTAAGCAATAGCTTTAAGACTCAGACGCAAGACACAGTCAGGCATTTAGGAGGAATCTTTGCGTGGATAACGTCATCGGCCTAGAAATCATTGAGGTGGTGGAGCAAGCAGCCATCGCCTCAGCACGATGGATGGGAAAAGGAGAGAAAGATACTGCAGATCATGTTGCAGTAGAAGCCATGCGCGATCGCATGAACAAGATCCATATGCGAGGCCGCATCGTTATTGGAGAGGGGGAGCGGGATGATGCCCCCATGCTGTTTATTGGCGAAGAACTAGGGATTTGTACCCAACCCGACGCCGCTCAGTTTTGTAACCCAGATGAGTTAGTAGAAATCGATATTGCTGTAGACCCCTGTGAAGGGACCAACTTGGTAGCCTATGGCCAAAACGGCTCCATGGCGGTCCTTGCGATTTCTGAGAAGGGTGGATTGTTTGCTGCGCCTGACTTTTATATGAAAAAGCTAGCGGCACCCCCTGCGGCTAAAGGCAAAGTTGATATCAATAAGTCAGCCACCGAGAACTTAAAAATCTTAGCTGAAGCGCTGGATCGCTCCATTGAAGAGTTGGTCGTCGTCGTCATGAAACGCGAACGCCATAACGACCTGATCAAGGAAATTCGGGATGCGGGTGCTAGAGTCCGCCTGATTACAGATGGTGATGTCTCAGCAGCCCTCTCTTGTGCCTTCTCGGGTACAAATATTCATGCCCTTATGGGCATTGGTGCTGCACCAGAAGGTGTCATTTCAGCCGCTGCCATGCGCGCTCTAGGCGGACATTTCCAAGGCCAGCTCGTTTACGATCCCGATGTCGTCAAAACCGGCTTGATTGGTGAGAGCAAGGAAAGCAACCTAGCTCGACTCAAAGAAATGGGAATTTCTGATCCCGATCGCGTTTACACCGCTGAAGAACTTGCTGGTGGCGAAACCGTTCTGTTCGCTGCCTGTGGGATTACACCTGGCACTCTGATGAAAGGAGTTCGCTTCTTTGGGGGTGGGGCTCGAACCCAATCTCTGGTTATTTCTACTCAGTCGAGTACCGTTCGATTTGTGGACACGATTCATATGTTTGAAACACCTAAACGTCCAAAAGCACTTCAGTTGAACTAGGCACAATTGTTGCTTGTAAAGTCTGAAGTTCGTATTTCTCAAACGACGCGGCTAGATAAACAGTGAAGGAGAACACATGAATATTGCGGTTGTCGGTTTAAGTCATAAAACAGCGCCAGTGGATGTTCGGGAAAAACTCAGTATTCCGGATGATGCCAAAGAAAAGGCAACTGCTCAGTTGCAGACCTACCCTCATCTGGAGGAGGTTGCCATTTTAAGCACCTGTAACCGCATGGAAGTTTATGTGGTGGCGCAAGAAACCGACGATGGTATTCGTGAGCTGACGCAGTTTCTATCGGAGTGGAGTCAAATCCCTCTCTGGGAGCTGCGCCAGCATTTGTTCATCCTCTTGCATCAAGATGCTGTTATGCATTTAATGCGGGTATCGGCAGGGTTAGATAGCTTGGTCTTAGGAGAAGGGCAAATTCTGTCTCAGGTGAAGCAAACTCACAAAATGAGCCAGAAATATAGTGGTGCTGGTCCCATCCTCAACCGTTTGTTTAAGCAAGCCATTTCTGCTGGCAAACGGGTCCGCACCGAGACCAGTATAGGCACCGGGGCTGTATCCATTAGTTCGGCTGCAGTCGAACTGGCGCAGATGAAAACTGAAGATTTATCTGCCCATCGGGTTGCTATTATTGGGGCGGGTAAAATGTCCCGTCTGCTGGTCAAACATCTTCTCAGTAAGGGGGCCAGCCAAATTACCATTCTGAATCGGTCCTTGAAACGTGCTGAGCAATTGGCAGGTCAATTCCAAGATGCCAATCTGCAATTGCATACTCTGGCTGATATGTCCGATGTCTTAGCTGTCTCCGATCTTATTTTCACCAGCACGGCTTCCACTGAAACGCTGCTTGATCGGGAAATTCTAGAGCCAATTATCTGCGAACGCCAGTTTTGCATGATCGTTGATATTTCGGTGCCTCGGAATGTGCATAGCAATGTCAATGAGCTACCCCAAGTCAAAGCTTTTAATGTGGACGATTTAGAGGCAGTCGTTGCGCAAAACCAAGAAAGCCGACGACAGATGGCCATAGAGGCCGAATGTCTCTTAGAAGAAGAGGTTTCCAGTTTTGATGTTTGGTGGCGTTCTTTGGAAACGGTTCCTACCATTAGTAATCTGCGCACAAAAGTAGAATCTATTCGAGAACAAGAATTGGAAAAAGCTTTATCTCGACTAGGAACAGAGTTTGCTGAGAAACACCAAGAGGTGATTGAGGCCCTGACCCGGGGGATTGTTAATAAGATTTTGCATGATCCGATGGTTCAATTACGGGCTCAGCAAGATATTGAAGTGCGGCGCAAAGCAATGCAGTCGTTGAATATGCTATTTAACTTAAATTCTGCACATGAAGTGGCCAAACGCAATACTTAAGGCATTTAGCTACTGCTCATGAGTCAGTGTTGGCAAAGTTGCCGACTCATGAGCGAAATAAGTATAGGCTGATGAGTAAAGTATCAATGCCAAAATTTCTGGGGTCGATGCTGAAGCGGTAGAGCTAACCCCAGTCTCATCATTTCGTAAAGTTAGATATGTTCTTCGAGAGTTTTGATCGTCAACACCGATGTTTACACTTGTTTGGCTTTGTGGCTGGGGTGTTAATGTTGGGCTGTCAGCCCTCTTCTACGCCAACGGCGGTACCTTCCCAGCCCCAAGCTATACAGCCTGCGGTGACTGTCTCTTCGCAACCTGCACAGCTTTTGCCAATCACAGCGCAGGTTACGATCAATGACCAGCTTGTAGAATTGGAAGTAGCTCAAACGCCTCAAGAACAAGCTACAGGATTAATGAGTCGAGAAACCTTAGCTGATAATCGAGGAATGTTATTTCCCTTTAGCCCACCTCGCCCCGTCAGCTTTTGGATGAAAAATGTGCTGATTGATTTAGATATGATTTTTCTGCGCGATGGTGAGGTGATTTACGTTCAGAGCAGCGCTCCTCCTTGTCAATCTGCGCCTTGCCCAACTTATGGTCCTGCGGGTGAAACCATTGATCAGGTGATTGAACTCCGTGGTGGACGGGCGGCAGAATTGGGAGTAAAAAAGAGCGATCGCATCTCTGTCGAATTCTTCTCTCCTGGATCTTGAGTCTGTGTCTAAGTAGACGGTTGGTGAGAATAGAGTCTCAAACTTTGGGAACAATAATTGTCGGGATGCTAATACTATTTTGACAGACCCATTATTGACAGTAGATACGAAGTTGATTCCTACTAGCTTGTCTCACAATTTTTTATGATATTCCCTACACCTCCAGTAACCGAATCGTCTGGACTCCTGTCATTGCCAACTAAAAGTCGATTTCAGTCAGCAATTCATGCTGGGGAATTTTTAGTAACAGCAGAAGTGATGCCGCCCAAAGGGGGCTCGGTAGAGCATATGCTGCAACAAGCGTTGCAGCTTAAAGATTGGGTACATGCTGTGAACATTACCGACGGCAGTCGAGCCGTATTGCGCATGAGTTCCCTTGTAGTAGCGGCTATTCTGCGCCAACATGGCATTGAACCGATTTGTCAGATGGCCTGTCGCGATCGCAACCGCATTGCTCTGCAAGCTGATCTAATGGGAGCCCATGCCTTGGGCATTCACAATATTCTGGCTCTTACAGGAGACCCGATCAAAGCTGGAGACTATCCTAAAGCTAAAGCTGTGTTCGATTTGGAATCCGTACGGCTGTTGCAGACCATTCACCAACTCAACAACGGCATAGATAATAACGAGAAACCCTTGCCCGATGGTCCCACGCAACTCTGGGCTGGGGCAGCCGTCGATCCCCAGTTGGCCAGTTGGTCGGGCCTCCAAAGTCGCTTTGAGCGTAAAGTAGAGGCTGGAGCCCAATTTTTCCAAAGTCAATTGATTGTTGATTTTGATCGTCTCGAAAAATTTATGACTGAGATTGCCAGTCAAGCCAACAAACCTATTTTAGCGGGTATATTTTTGCTCAAATCAGCCAAGAATGCGCGGTTTATCAATCGCTGTGTTCCCGGTGTGAACATTCCCGAGACGATGATTGATCGTTTGGAAAAAGCAACCGATCCACTGCAAGAGGGAATCGCCATTGCTGCTGAACAGGTGCAGTTGGCCCGTCAACTCTGCCAAGGCGTGCATATGATGGCGGTGCGTCGAGAAGATCTGATACCAGAGATTTTGCAAAAAGCGGGTGTTAGTCCTTTGCAAGAGATAAAAACACCTGCATGAAAACCACTGTATTGCTTGGTCTTGAGCTGCGGAACACGAAAATTAGCGATGGTGGCCGTCAACGGACCAGACAAAATAACTGGGTTAATTCGGGTCCTTGACAAGACGCTCTTCTAGTTTTTGTTGGTTCCACAAGGTTTGATAGAGACCAGACTGCTGGACCAGTTGCTCATGAGTGCCGATTTGCACGATTCTGCCTTGATCCATCACCAAAATTTGATCTGCGATCGCCGCTGCTGAGAGCTGATGGGAAATAAAGATAACCGTCTTCCGCTGGGTGCCACTTGAGAGGTTATTGAGAATTTCGGTTGCAGTTTGATTATCGATGCTGGAGAGGGCATCATCCAGGATCAAAATGGGAGCGTCCACGAGTAAAGCCCGAGATAAAGCCGTTCTTTGTCGCTGTCCCCCAGAAAGGGTAATGCCCCGTTCGCCCACAAGCGTTCTGTAGCGTTGAGGAAAGTTGAGGACCTCATCATGAATCTGGGCTTGCTTCGCCACATATTCAACGTTTGAGGCATCGCTAAGGGGGTTTCCATAACGAATATTGTTCTTTAAACTGGTGCTGAACAAAAAACTATCTTGAGGGACATAGGCAATGGCAGCTCTGAGATCCTGCAAATGCACCTGAGTAATGTCATGGTCATCCACAAATAGTTGTCCTGGTGCAATGTCTAACAGGCGGGGAACCGCATTCGCCAAAGTTGATTTACCGGAACCTACGGGACCCACAATGGCTACGGTTTCTCCAGCCTGAACCTGAAAAGTGACTTGATCCAAGGAAGGAATAGCTGCTCCAGGGTAAGTAAATGTTAGATTCTCCGCCTTGAGGTGACCCTGGACCTGCTGCTTAGCCAAAGGCAAAGCTGTTTCTGGGCTTTGAATGTGTGGCTCTACACCCAGAATTGTTTCAATCCGGTCAATGCTAACTTCGCCGCGCTGGTAAGCCGTAATTGTGAAACCTAGCAGGGCAGTGGGAAATATCAGTTGTTCTACGTATAGCAATAGGGCGACAAAATCGCCGACGCTAATACTGCCGGATGGAATCGCTCGACTGCCGAGTGCTAATAAGACCAATAAACTGATGCTCGCCATCCCCCCCAACACAGGAAAGAGGGTATTACGTGTCTTGGCCAGCTTGAGATTAGCGTCTAGCAATGCTTGATTGAGCTGCTGAAATTCTGTCTGCTCGTTGGTTTCTTGGGCATAGATTTTAATTAAGGAGATGCCGCTCATATCTTCTTGCACCAGCTCGCTCAAATTAGAGAGAGCTTGTTGCACTGCTAATTGCTCACTGCGTAGGCGATGACTAAAGGTCTGAACTAAAAGCAGAATGAGGGGATAAACGGCGATCGCAGCCAACGTCAAAACCGGATCAATGGCCAGCATCACAGGCAAGCGCAAAGTGTAGGCAAATAAGGTATTGGCGAGACTGAGCACCGCAAAGCCGACCAGACGGCGGACATTATCCACATCGCTGGTCGATCGACTAATTAAGTCACCTGCCGTATTGGTTGCAAAATACGAAGGTTCTAGAGACAGTAGATGTTCAAAAATCTTTTGTTTGAGGTCAAATTCGACTTGGCGGCCTGCCCCAAACAATAAAATGCGGGAGATCATGCGAATACACCACATCAAAGAGGCCAGACCCGCAATTAATAAAATATTGCGAAGAATGGGGCTAAAGCTAAAGGCTACCTCTAAGTCATCAATGGCATTGCGGATTAAAAGAGGTAAGTAAGTACCCAGGCCATTGACCGCTAAAAGAGCCAGAACCCCCAACAGGACATTTCGCCAATGAGGACGGAGGTATTGGCCTAGCTTGCGAAGTCGAGAATACTTGTCGGTGGTCTTTCCCATTGCTTCAGTCTAACCTCGTCGGGCGTTTCCTTCACAGAGCAGGAGGGTGCGATCGCTGCTGGTCAAAATGACTAAAAACTAAGCCCTGACCTTGCAGAATACCTGTCGTAAGATTACCGAGTTGTGGGTGCATACTAGCCATAAAGCTGATGATGAGACCCAGGAACTGTAACAACTGGATTTGAGTCAACACATCAGAGCTTCAATTCGTGCAGGCACCCTTTCTTAGAAAAGATGTGGTTCTGTCTTCTGGAGTTCAAAAACCTGGCACTGAAGCATTGACAGATACTAGGCATGACGCTATAAGAGAATTCATGTTTTCTTTTTTTCGTTTTGGACTGAGCTCTTATCAGTCGTGCAAGTTGGGGTCATCAATATAGGAGTTCTGCAATGAAACGAAACCGCTGGTTATCTATGGCTGGTGCAAGTCTATTAGGGCTGAGTCTAGCCCCCATTGTCAGTCAGCAAGCCATCGGCAATCAGGCTCCTCAAGTCGCCGTAGGAACTGGTATTTGGCGCAACGGCTCTTTCCCGGTAGAGAACTTTCAGGGATATACCTCTCCCTTCGGCTATCGCTCGTCCCCAACAGGGGGATATTCTTCAGAATTTCATACAGGTCTCGATTTTGCAGCCCCGACAGGTAGCTATATTCGCAACTGGTGGTCTGGCAGAGTCGTGAGCGTGTCCGACAATACTGCTTGCGGTACTTCTGTTCGGGTGCAATCTGGTTCTTGGGTACATGTCTACTGCCATATGCAGGGTCATGTTGCTAGAGATAGTAAAGGGTCTTATGTCGTTGATGGTGGGTTACGGATTCGCCAAGGGCAAACCATTCGGGCGGGTCAACGGATTGGCCGCATCGGCATGACGGGGCGTACCACTGGACCTCATCTGCATTGGACCCTCAAATATAGAGGCAAACTAGTTGATCCAGCAGCCGTGTTGCGAGCAATGCACCGCGCGCAGCGGGGCACCCTTAGCAAGAAACTATAGAACTAGAACTAATAGCGGTAGCTATTTGCGGGTGCGCTTATTTCTCTAGGCGCACTACATACCATTGCAAGAACTGACTCGGCCCAATATCCAGTTCACAGGAGGTGGCTAGCAGATATTTCGCTTGCTCAGTCACTGTCGCTATAGATTGTAGATCCTGGGGCAAATCTTCTTGCTGGTCCGCCAACACAGATTCTAGCTTGCTGAGGAGTTCGGCTGCAGAGATGAGCTGCTCAGGCCGATTTGTTTCCAGAACAACATACATCTCTTCGTCGTCGTACATTAGAGCACCTGGCATCAAACCTACCCAGAAACCACGACTTGTTTACGTAGAGACCGAGAACGGCGCTTAGCCGTGTCATTGCCAGGATCTTGAGATAAAACCTGGTCATAGGTCTCTAAGGCTTGCCGCATTAGTTTCTTGCGCTCATAGGAATGGGCCAAATTATTCATCGCCACTAGGTAGTTGGCTTTGCACTTGAGGGCCTCTTTGTAGTTGCGAATCGCCAAATCAAATTGCTCTTGGCCAAAATAGGCGTAGCCTAAAGCATTGTATATCGGCGCTAAGGGTTCCCCAATGGGTGTGGCGTCAGAGGTGTCTACATCCTCGTCTGTCTTGGCAGCGTCAACGGCTACCGTACTGATTTCTGCCTCTGCTGCTTTTAAGGCTTTTTTAAGTTGATTCACCGCTTGAACATATAGTTTTTTAGTTAAGTAGATACTGCCGAGCTGATAATATTCTTCGACGGAGCCGACTTCTTTTTTGAACTTGGCTTCTAGTCTGGAAATCGTCAGTTCATTCTTGCGGGTTCTTAGTACTTGGCGAAAAACGAACCAACCCGCCAAACAAAGCAAGACCAAGAAGAGTCCCAAATAAGTGGTGGCTAAAGAATTGTCCATGGCACTCCGAATTTAACAGTGTTTGCATACAGTCTCAATATCATTCAGCCTATCAAACTCGCTGAGAATCTTGCACCTGCCAGACAAGACAGAGATATCTTGAATCGCGATGATGCAGATGGCCCTGTCGATGGATTCCAGCTACTTCAGTGCTGTGAATAGAGTTGAGTACTCTTATCAACTCTCTATTTTTATAGACCCAGTTGAGTTAAAAGAGGGGTAAAGTCTTCCCAGGACAGCCCTTGTTGTAAATATTGGGGGTGAGCTGGGTCGTAGGGACCTTGCAACCGATCAATTGACAGAATGATGGCCTCGTCAGGCAAGATAGGAATATCAATATCGAAGGCAGTGGGTCGCATCAGTGAACTAGAACAGCCGCGAAAAATGGCAATCTCATCTAGCTCACCCTCAATCTTAGCCTTGACGATCAATACTTCTTGAGGGCATTGCAACGTGTATTGTTCTAGCCGATGTCCTGCAGTCATTTACCCAATGCGATGAGTCTAAAATTACCTAGTAACCTGTCGCGGAACGTCCCTGCTTGGAGAGACGAAACAACAGAAAATAACCAAAGTAGAACCCGTACAAAATCAACGCAAGCATGGCAAGGATATTAATTCGACCTACGCTAGAACTGGAATGAACGAAGGCGGCAACCCCATAAGCCGGCTCTAGCCAGACCTGACATTGGGGGGTTGCGATCGCAGCGTTAGACCCCGCACATCCTAGAGAAGGGGAAAGCCCTACCGCTGACACCAGGCAGAATAAGGTGGTGGCCCAGCGCCAAGCCGTTAGTGCTACTTTAAGTTTGCCACGGCGATCATCAATTTCTTCATTGAGGTCAACCCAAAACCAGAGACTTGCTGGAACCAGAAGCAAGGCCAAAAAAAGCGTGATGAAACTCAAAGGGACTTGAGCCATCATCAAATACATCGTAATGAGTAACAAACTGGCAACTCGCCAATAAATTACTAAGAGTCGACTGAGGGGTTGGGCATTTTCAATGATTGCCCAAACCAATAAACCAAAAGGACAAAGCAGCAAAAAGACGAGTGCTAGACGGCAATCTGTCCACACTAGCGTCCGCAGCATTTCAAGGGACATAAATTTCTCAATCGTTGGTTCAGCATTTCTACTCTACCCAGAATCGGACCTTAAAAATCCATCCTGCGGTTGCTCTTCATCCATTATGACGAAGCAGTGGGTTGATACGTCCATAACTCCTCAATTTGTTTCTCAATCGTAGAGGTAAGTGAAGTTAGAAATAGTCCCTCTTCTGTTTCAGGATGGTGGGTCAGCCATACCCCCCGCATAATGACTTCAATATCACGACGGACATTATCCAGCGGCTGAGTTTGTTTGGTGAGTGGATTAGGAAGCATTGCGCATGAAAAAACGGTATCGCAATCGATTTGAGCTAGCTCTGCCTCCAGAATTCCTAATTCGGGAACTTCAGAGGGAACAACTAGGGAAATGAAACTAGGTTGTAGATGAATGGGTTGAGCAGTGCGCACTGCTAGTAACACCCGTCGATTGACCACTTCTTCAATGGGATCTGTTACTGTCTCTAAAATGATGCCTTGCTTGTCGTAGTTAAACTTCAACATTGCCCTCAACCCCCCACTAGATTTACAACCAAACTCCTTGTTAATGATTCAGAACTGGCTGTTTTTAGGATTTATCTTACTGATTCAGGTTTGTTCCTACTGCGTTAGCACGCTTTTGACATTCACTTGTAACCTAATGCGGCAACTAGGTCAAATATACTACAATCGTAGTACAATGTGTCTAGGCTGTCTTGATTATTGAGGAATTATTCATGTCTATCACTCATTCTGTACCGACCACTGAGATGCAGGTGACCAGTATTCGGCTGGAGCGAGCGTTGAAGGATAAGCTCAAAAATCTCTCAGGCCATCAAGGCTATCAGGCCCTAATTCGCGACATTCTCTGGAGTTATGTGCAGCAAAAATCAGGAGATTTTACACCTGCAATCCAGCCCAGCCAAATCTCAGCTTCTTTTCCAGCCATAGCCCAAGCAGAAATACGGTGTGCTCTCACAGGAAAAGCTATCCACTCTCAAGAACAGATCCAGCTCGGTTTAACGACAGAGGGAGTTCTCATTCCCCTGAGCTTAGACAGCTTATCAACGTAAGAATAGGTTGAGGACCTGGGCACGCTTGATCGTAGAGCAACATTAATCAAGGTGTGCACGTCTAACTAACTCGTAGAGTGTCTATTGACTGGGCATTGAGGTGAAAGGGATGAAACAACATAAGGGCTGTAGACAATGGCAACGATGGTGGATTCCATTGACAGTATTCATGACAACTTTACCTATGATCTGCTCTGATTCGCTGGTTGCAACTGCCAATACCGCCAACTTTGCCAGTCTAAAATTAGCACCCGGTTTTAGTTCTCAAACAGTGAAGGGGTATGCCAAAGGAGCAATAGCCCTCCATCGAATTGTAGGAGAGAGAGATACACAGCAAAATATGTGTTTAGGCTATGGTTCTCCCAACCCGGATCACATGCTGGTGCTGAAAAAAAACGTTAACAAACTGAAGTTGCAAGTCAATAGCCAACAGGACACAACCCTCTTGGTCAAAGGTCCAGGAAATCGACTTTATTGTGTGGATGATTCTGCACAGGGCAAAGATGCAGGTTGGATTGCAGACCAGCTGCCTGCCGGGAAATATGCCGTCTGGGTAGGCTCCTTTGAGCGAGGCCAGCAGTTCCGTTATACCGTGACCGCAGAAGAACTTTGAACCCCTTGGCGGTCTACATCAACGGCCTGCGAAGACTGTGTTTGATCCTGCGGCTAAAATCCTATGTTTGAGGATCGAGCTGTAATGGTGGCTGCGGTCAGCACCTCTCGTAACTCTGCAAACAGTGTATAGAGAAAGAAAGGATAAACCGAGCCTGTTTCCACGAGTTGACAATTGATACTCTCCTCCATCCGCTGTCGGTGTTGATGTGGGGAGAGCGGCCTCGACGGGGTAGCGCCAACAGCAAGTCTGGATTATCTGGGGCGAACCGGACGGTATCGCCATCTGGCACGCCAGCATCAGGTTTAAAGACACCTTGCAATAAGGTAAAAGGCATGGTCTGAATTCCTTAGAACTACTGTTGGACGAGTGAACGGAACAGTTGGATATCAGAATGTATAACCGATTTAGGCGAGGGGGTTGCCATCTTGCCGATAAATGGCAACCAGGGTCGGCTTAGGTAGATCGGTCGCTGCTTTCCCTGGCCAGTTGGACCCCATGGGAACGGTTCGAGACTGGATAAATTCTTGGCCCTGGGTCGTGCGCATAGCTATGTCCCGCGTCTCAGTTGCCCTATTTTGGCGAATGCCGCCAGCTTCACCAGGATGCTGAGCGGTCAAAAATAGCGTTTTTTGATCGGGATGCAAACAGAGACCACAGAGTTCACTATCCACAGGACCAATTGCAAACGGGAACGCTTGCCCCGCATGGATCCCCGACAACGGTAAATACCAAGCTGTATTGTTGCCAAATATACTTCTGAGTTCGGACTGGCTTGCCCCGGAACGGTTGGGTATCGCCAGATTGTGCTGGCCTGTAGACATATCGGTTACCATCCACAAATTGCCTTGGGCATCAACTTCTAGGTTGTCGGGATTGGCAAATCCCAAACCACCTTCAGCCAGTTCTCCGCCCACTGCGACCATTCTCCAGCGAAACTGAGTAGCAGCCGGATTTCCCTCTGCTTCTGTGATTCTCATGATCCAGCCATATTCATAGGGTATTTCACCGTTGGGACCTTGGAAAATTTGTTTGTCCGGTCCGCCATCTTCTCCAGGTCCACCGGAGGTAAAGGCAACGAATAAGGCCTTTTGCTGAGGATCGAAGACGGTATCTTCTGGTCTAGCCAAGCAAGTGATCCCAGCGGCATTGGCAGCGTAGTGAGCATCAATGAGAATGGCACCTTGCTGTTCTCGGGAAGTGCCTGCATATAAGTCACCGAGAGTTTTGAAGGTTCTTTGGAAGGCCAACACATCCTGATCGCGATTCATGGAACGGTACCCCCCTTGTTGGCGATCTGGATTGGGCAGCGTGACGGTACCGGAATTGGATTTTCCCAAGACCTGACTTGGCAACACAGGGCTAACGGCGGTGCTTGGCTGCAGAGGGATCCACTGGCCTGTGCCATCGGGTTGGAGCTGGGCACCGTATAGCATCCCTTGTTTGAGAAGACGAGAGTTGGCCTTGTCTGTAGGGGTCGTGACGTTGCTTGAGCTAACAAACTTGTAGAGGTGACCGCCTCTGCGATCGCATCCTGAATACACTGCTAAAGGTTTGCCTGCGACAGCATGGACCGCGACGGCTTCATGCCGATATCGTCCTAGCCAGGTATGCTTGGTGCCATAATCTTTGGAATGACTTGGGTCAACCTCTACTATCCAGCCATACTTATTTCCGGCCAGACCAAAGGGATTGCCCCGGCCGTCCACTTTATCCTCAGTCAAAATAAATGGAGTATGAGACGGATCAAAGGAAGACCCATCGGCCATTACAGGATCAGGAACCTGATCTTGGAAATTCTCTTCGGCACTGAGTACAGTTCCCCAAGGGGTGGTGCCGCCCGCACAATTTTGAAATGTACCGATAATGCGGCTGCCTAAATTATCCTCGTAACCTAGTTTGTTCGATTTGGTGAAGACTGCGACTCCTGGTCCCGTTGCTTGCAAATAATGACCGTCCTCTAGTCCCGAAATGCCAGTGATTCTTCGATCTTGGGGAGAGGGCGTTCGCGCCCAACGACGGTTATGGGGTTGGATAGCAATGACACCAATCCCTTGATCGATTAAACCTTCCTTAGCAATGGCCTCAATCTGGCTTTTGAGAGGATTGGCTGCTGAAAGGGCAAAGGCATTGATCTGCCCTTGAGTTTTGCTAAGGGCCGTCCTGACATCGTCTAGCGGCAAAGATTTGCTAATGACTTGTTCATAGGTCTGCATCCAGATTTTGCCACTGATATATTCGAAATTGATGGTCAGAAAACCTGAGTCAGAGGACGTTTCCACATAAGAAACAAAATCGTTATTGTAGCCAAACCGGGACGTCCCAACCGGGTCGCCCCAGGTGGCGATAGGGTCATAGGTATAGCCTTCAGGGAGGATCAAATCATCCTCGACCTGAAAAGACTTAAAGGCATCTAATTGCTGGTCAAGGGAGAGCCCATCTATGGCTAATGGCAGCGGTAACTTGACCGGCTTAAAGGCGATAGAGGCCGTCGAGGTGTTGGGAGATTGGGGCCTGTTTAAGTGGATCCCTGTTGAGTTGCAGGCAGCCATACTAGTGGCTGCTCCCATAAATATCAGAAATTCTCTGCGACTAATGGCCATGAACTAACGATTGCTGATTGCTATGTTTGAGGCTACATTGAATAATTTAAGAATAGGTAATGGCCTGAAAAGAAATTGGTACTAGGCTGCTGAAAAATCATGAATCCGAACCAGATGTCCAGGTTAATTTAAGGTAAAAAAAAAGGTTAAGCCATATCTAAGCTTGTTTAAAATCTGAATGACATTATGATATTTATATCTGGTATAGACCTATCGAAAAGAACTAATAGATAAGTTATTTTACTGCGATATTAATGATGGTGAAAGGGTGACTTCTGCTAAGATTTTACAGTTTTGAGATGCTCAGCATCAGATTTTTGTAGGTTCATTAGAAACTCCCTATGCTCTCAGATTAAAGCAAAGGATAAGGGTGTGATATGGGCATATCAATTCCTACTCATTACAGAAGTTTTCTACCCCGCTTTTATTGATTAGCAGTGGTAAGTGCGCTGTTTGGTTGGCAGGGTTGCGGAGTGGGTTGGTGGCGATCGCGGTTGCCGTTCTTATCCTCCTACTCCAATATCCACTGCAACGGCTGGGGTTTGCTGTTTGGGGTTTACCTGCCTTCAGGTCTACGTTGCTGTTGAAAGGCAACATCTTAATTCGTTTTGTGGCCCTGATTTCTGTCTATGCTATCTTCACTCATCTGAGCGCGGCTTTAGAGACTACGATCTTGGCAGAGAATGGGCTTTTGCTCCAAATTGCGCTTCTCAGCCAATTTACGGTCAATAGCGTTGGCCTCGCCCCCAAAACTCTAATCGGGAACTGCAAAGGCAAAGGCGAGATAGAACTGATGATGCCTGTTCTCTATACGTCGGTTGTGCCTGGACTGCTGATCTCTTTACCTTTTACCGTTCTCCCAGTTCTATTCTCAGAATTTGTGTTTGGGTTGCTCACGAGTCATGTAGAAGTGAGTCATACCATTCACCTTTATGTGCTCTGGTTGTTACCCCTGTTGAGTCTTACTGCTGTGGCTTTTGTCCTAGAAGGATATTTTATCGGCCTCAAAGCGGGAGCGGTCTTGCGGAATTCAGCACTGACGGCTTTGAGGTTGGGATCTGCACCTGTTGCGATCTCAGGCTGGTATTTGCAGAGCAACCACTTATTATGGACTGCCCTCACTGTGTATATGTTTACCCTGATGGTGATACTTTCTTGGCAATTTCTCAAAAACCGACAAGGATATTCTGCTGTCTTCAGACAAACTTAATAAATGTATATGAAATGTAATTTTCAACCAAGAGTATTGGCTTGTATCAATACTACTTAGATGGAAACTATTGAACTAAAAATCCCCGATTGATCAATCGGGGATGGATGTTATATGGAAAGTATAAAATCCTTAGGTTCTTGAGAGATTTATATTGTAAAACGAAAAATAAAATAACTTCCGTATCCTACTTAACAAATATAAGTTTTGCAGGTGCCAATAAAATCTTTTATCTATGCAGTGCGGCGCTGATTGTCAGAATGAACTATTAGGGTGGGAGCAGCACCAAAGATTTCACCAAAAGCAACTTATTAAGATGCCGATTGATCTCGCTCAGATGTTGAATGAGTCCAGTTTTTTCTGGGCAGCATTGAGCGATACCTGCATTACAAGGTGCTTATAGATATGTTGATGTATCGAACTCTCTAAGGCAGGGAAACTTCATAGGTGATAAATTGTGAAGCCACAGGTGTATACATAGCATCCACATTGGACCATAAATGATTTGCAAACTTGTCATAATCCCGTGCTATTGTAGTCCAAGCAATAAGGGGGCGTGGCGGAATGGTAGACGCTACGGACTTAGAAAGCTGAGCCTTACAGGAGAAATCTTGCAAGTGAATGCTCTCAAATTCAGGGAAACCTAAATCTGAACTTATCAGACAAGGCAATCCTGAGCCAAGCCATCTCAGGCATGATTTGGAAGGTGCAGAGACTCGACGGGAGCTACCCTCACGCTATTCAAGCTTTGTCTTGGTTTACAGCGCGGGTAAAGGGAGAGTCCAATTCTCAAAACCAGACCTGGTAGCTGCGAAAGCAGCGGGAGAATGAAAATCCGTTGACCGGTAAGGTCGTGAGGGTTCAAGTCCCTCCGCCCCCATCTTTATTAAGCGCAGAACCCCAGCTCATAGGCTGGGGTTCTGCTTTAAGAGCAAAAATTGTAGGTGCTCTTCCCGCAACGCCGTCTTACCTCAGTTTTTGACCTGGAAGCATCCAGGTGGGAGTTGAAAGCTTCGATTTAAAGTTTCCAAGAAAAAGCTTGGTATACTGCCATCGAGCAAATGGCTCCCTATCGTTAAAGGTATAGATCAAAAAACGATATTGGCAGTCACCAACGTCGCAGGAATCGCTAGTGGGCATTGTAACAGGGATTTCTGTCTCCGCCCCAATTAAAGTCATGAATTCAGTAAATATCTGAACCTGACACAATTAGAGTACCCTCACTACCCTTAACTTCGAGCATGGAAAGAAAAATTATGGCTACACATTCGCCTACAGCTTATGAAAAAGCGAACTCTACAGAGTCTTCCCCTTTGGCAACAGCGCAAAAACTAGTAGAACAGTTGACAATTACCTCAGGAGACTGGCATCGTCTCAAAGGGAATCGTCGAGCCCGAGCCCTAGAGCAAGCTGCTGCTGCAATTGTTTTCTTAATCAATGACCAATCTGAAGAAGGGCTAGTTCGCTTACAGCAAGCTGTTGGCTGGTTAGATCGTTCTATCAGTGCGCCACCGTGCCCCACCCACGGCTCTCAAGCTAAACCCAAATAGCTTGAAGTTAGCCGCTATAACCTGACTCAAGCAGGCGTTGAGAGTGCTGATGCAATCCCGAAAGTCTTTTTAAGGTCATACCAGTCTTCAGCAAAGGCGTCTAGAATTCAATCAACCTAATCCAGCTCCCCCTTGGTCATTGATCATGAAACTCGGAAAAGTTGTGAAGTCAGATTCTCACTGTGACTATGTCATTCAAGTGGATGATGACATGGAAGTTTTAACCCCACCTCGTCCAGATGATTATGGGTTTGGCTGTTTTGTGAAGTTAGAAACAGAAGAGCGGCATTGGGCTGTTGGACTGGTCTACAACTCTCAACTGTTTAACCCCGCCTATCTCAGTTCAGGCCCTCGCTTGGTGAGCCAACCCGATCCATTCTTTACCCCAGATTTGATTCGGGAGACTCGGACATTGCTGTGGTGTGTGCTCATCGGGGTGCTGGTGCATGATCAGTCAGACGCCTATGGTGACCAAGGCATTCCCAGTTTAGTGGTGCCTGTCAATACACCCGTCTGGACAATGACGACTGATGATATTCATGCCTTTCATCTGGATAGGCAACACCAACCTCAATTTGGATACTATAGCCATTTGTTACGCTCTGGTGGGGCATTCGCCTCACAACTTGTGGAGCAGGTCTTGGGTCAAGTCAGTCCTTTATTCGCAGGCAGCGATCGCAGAGCCCTAGATATTCTCCGCAAAGAGTTGTGCTGGAAACATACAATGGGCCTCATGCGGTAAACCTAGTAAATGGCAATAAAAAACCGACAAACTGAACCAAGTCTGTCGGCATACTATGTGTTCCCCATTGACGACTCAGATAGCACCGAGTCTTTTGCTAGTATGCCAAGGGACTATGGGCACTGGCAGGATCAAGATCACCTGTATCGCGTGATCTTGATCACGGTTGATGTCTGTATTAGAGAATAGATCCTATTTCATATGCTGAGTGAACAGCAACAAGACGGTCATTTGCTGGTTTATCCAGCCGCGCCACCGATCGGCCGTGCCCAACGTCTACTCCATGTCAATGGCGTCACCAGCTCTGTCGAAAAGCAATTGCAAGATCTAGAAACTCTTGTTTGGTTGACTTTAGATCGGCCACTAGACATTGTGGGTATCCATAACAGCACCTCCGGTTATCGTGGAGATCTTCTAGAATCGATGATGGGGAAAGCCGAGCTGGCTCAATTGTGGCCAGACCGTATGTCCCCAGAAAATGACCAGCGGCTGCAAAAATATGCTGATATGTTGAAGCTGTTGTGTGATACTACCCTGCCTCCTGATGTCGATATCCTCGCTGAACTTCAGCAGCAGCGCCAAGACTTAGCGATTACTCTCGGTGAATCAGCGCCACAATTACCCTTTGACCTCAGCATGGTTCGACGGCTGCCCTTTCTCCAAAACATGGCTTGGGAGGATTTTGAAGCCTATTTATACGGCAGCTACCTCGCCGGGGCGCCACGCCCAACCTTACGGTTAGCTTACGAAGTGGTCCAGAGCATTCGCGCCGGATCGGAAGTCTTTATCCTGGCCCATAGCCAAGGCAGCATTATTGCTGCCCTAGCTTTGCATATCTTGCAGCGATTCTTTGCCCCTTATACCCAGTGGGTCGAAACCTTACACTGCATTTTTTATGGACCAGCGGTGATGGTGGAAGATTTACCTGTCTTAATCAGGCCGCAGACTATTCTGATTCAGCATCGCCAAGATTTGGTGGCAGAAGCATTCAGCAATATCCGCCATGTAGATCTATGGACCAATCTCCAAAACCAAATCAAATCTCTAATGGAACGGGCAGATGCCATCTTCGAACTTAGCCAAGAGGATTCATGTCACACCGCTCGTCATTATCTTGGGCAACTAGAGACGCCAGATAGCAAGCAGGCTGCTCAACTTCTCCAACACCTACTGATAGAAAACTGGCGAACTAACCCCGTCTTGCAATCTCTCGGATCCACCCGAATTATTTTAGAATCTCAGGTTTAATGAGCCGGATATTTTGTCGTTTTGTTGCAAGAAACTGCAATTTGTTGCAGGAGTCAGAGAATTCCAAAAGTTCTCGTTAGGCTAATAGCGTGGCCGTACCTTCAACAGATAGAACTTGGATAAACGAGATTATGACAATAGCAGCAAACGATCGATCTAATCCTTTAGCAATCAGTAGTCCGCTCAATTTATCTGTTGCTTTGACAGCGACTATCGTTACCTTGATTGCCTGGGTGGGTGCCAGTGTTCTGATGGATTTCATTATTATGCCGGGGTTGTATATCTCGGGCATGATGTCTGATCCTGGATTTGCAACGGCCGGTGACATGATCTTTTCTGTGTTTAACCGAGTGGAGTTAGTTGCAGGTGCGTTGGTGCTTTCAGGCGCGCTATTGTGGCAAGCGATCGCACCTCACCGCTTCAGCAAGCAAGCCATTATCACTGCCAGCTTATTGATGGTGATTCCTCTCCTGTATACCTATGGACTCACTCCCCAAATGAGTGCATTGGGTATTCAGCTCTCCCTGTTTGAGACAGTGGAGGTTCCTGAGACCATGGATCAACTCCATTATGTTTATTGGAGTTTAGAAGTACTAAAGCTGACTGTTAGTGGTTTCCTGATTTCCCGGTTGTGGAACCGAGTTTAAAGACCAGATTTTGAATTCAAAATCTGCTTAAGCACTTTGATCGCATTCAGCATATAAGCTTTGCAAACCCCCTGTTCTGACCTCAAAAGGTTTTGGAACAGGGGGTTTCTAGATTCAGTCCACATCATGATGTAACGGTTGGGTCTTCGTAAAAGATATCGGGGCTATCGATTGAAATCTGTGATCTCAAATTTTCCATGACTTGATCCCAAGCTTTTCGATCTTTGGCATGATGAGTAATGGCGTTCATAACGGAATAGCATGACCCGAGTTCAGCCTAAGCCGCCTGCTTCTACCTGGCTGGCAATCGTCAAGCTTTTGCGGTGGGATAAGCCAGAAGGGCGTCTAATCCTCATGATCCCAGCTTTGTGGGCTGTGTTCTTAGCCGCTCAAGGTCGACCCTCAGTAGGGCTTGTCGCCGTAATTATTGCTGGGAGTTTAGCAACAAGTGCGGCGGGTTGTGTCGTCAATGATTTGTGGGATCGGAATATTGATCCCCAAGTTCAGCGCACCCAAGCTCGTCCTTTAGCCAATCGCACGTTGACGGTTCGCGTGGGTTTAGGAGTGGCACTCGTTGCTTTTGTTTGTGCTTTTGGCTTATCTCGGTTCCTCAATCCCCTAAGCTTTGGCCTGTGTGTTGCCGCCGTCCCTGTCATTATTATGTACCCTCTCGCCAAGCGGTTTTTCCCGGTTCCTCAACTCGTGTTAGCCATTGCTTGGGGCTTCTCGACTTTGATCAGTTGGAGTGCAGCCGTCGGTACCCTCAGTTCTGGAACCTGGTTACTTTGGGGTGCTACCGTCCTGTGGACGCTCGGATTTGACACAATCTACGCCATGCCTGATCGATCGGATGATCGACGATTAGGGATTAACTCCAGTGCCTTGTTTTTTGGGCGATATGCTGAAGCAGCAATTGCTTCCTTCTTAGGCGGAACAGTGATCTGCTTAGGCCTGCTAGGCTACAATCTCAATCTCCAGTTTGGATATTGGGCATCCGTAGGATTAAGCGTTTATTTGTGGTGGCGACAAATTTATCGTCTCCGACGATCTAATTTAGTCCCTAGTGCCTATGGCCAGCTTTTTCGCCAGAATGTATGGATTGGACTACTACTATTAGCCGGCATGATTACCGGGTCTTTATGACGTTAATATTTCTGAGGAGCCTTTGGGGCCGCTACATTGGTGGCCACCGGAATATCAACAGGAGACTGATCAATCGCAATCAGCAAGTCCGAAGGTTCTAAGTTATCGGTGGAAGTATTAATCGCCACGGTTGTCGAATCATGACTTCCAGGACTTTGGGCAGTTTGAGGAACTAAAGACTCACTGCCTGAGAACAGCCCGGTTAGAGCAGCAATAGCTACGGCAGCTACCGTGCCAACTGTGGCCCATACTGCCAATTTTGGCTTCCGCTCTACCCGAGCCATGACACCTTTTATGGTTTCTTCTACGGGAGCAGAATCAGGAATGGGCAAGGATTGGAATCCGCGCTGCATTTGCAGCAATTGTTGGTAGCAGTGGTTAAAATCAGGATCTGTGGCTAGCCAGGCTTCCACTTGCTTCCGTTCAGCAGTAGTGGCTTCTCCATCTATATAGGCACTGAGTAGCTCAAATCGGTCAAATTCTAAAGTTTTAATGTCATCCATCGCAGTATCTCACTTGCCCAATTGGGAGGTTTAGATGAAAAAATGATAAGGGTGTCACCTAATGCATTGCATAAGGTGTGAAATACAGTTATCTACCTGAGACGAAAAGTTGATACCAGGTGGGTATCTCCAGCAAGCGTTTCATGAATGAAAACCTTAATTTAAATCTAACGTATGTTTAGAGAGCAGACCAATAGAAATGGAAAAGTTTTTTTTCCTACCTTTAGGATGATCAACTTGGATGCCGAATTTAACGTCAACCTTTAAGATAATTTTGCAATTGCCCTTGCAGGCGAGACCGGGCTCTGGCAATTCGAGATTTGACCGTTCCTAGGGAAACCCCTGTAATTTCGGCAATTTCCTCGTAGGCTAATCCCTCGATTTCCCGCAGAACAATGGTGGTGCGAAAGGCTTCGGGGAGTTCAGCGATCGCAGTATTCAGTTGGCCGTAGAATTCGTGGGTCGTTAAGTTTTCATCAGGGCCGGGTTCTCCCGAGGCGATCTCCCAAGCAATATCACCATCCTCCATGGTCAACCGTGCGTCTAAGGATAGCGGGCTTCTATAGCGCTTACGCTTGCGAAGTTCATCGTAAAATAAGTTGGTGGTAATCCGACTCAGCCATCCTCGAAATTTCGCCGGCTCCTTGAGACGACTGATATTGCGATAGACCCGAATCCAAACTTCCTGGGCTAAATCTGCTCGATCATCCCAATCTGGAGCGAGGTGGTATAACACCCGATCCACATGAGACTGATAGCGTCGCATCAGTTCTGTAAACCCAACACGATCAGGGTGCAACCCAGCTTGACAAAGTTGCACCAGCTCAGAGTTTCCGAGTTTCGCTGCTGGTAATTGCACTTGAGGTTCTGAATCCTCAACCTTAACCCTTGACCAAGATACCTGAAGACTGGCTGTCATGAATGGAATTGACCATAATTACACCTGCCTTCTCTGACGCGCGAGTGAAATGTGGAGTTCCCATGATGGCAAGTCTGTTCCTTATAATATGAGGTACTCCACTAGCCTAGCGGTCCATTGTCCCCTTCCTGAATTTATCTTTGCCGTCTATCACTGAAATATGCAAACCATCGATTCATCCTCTGCTCCCGCAGCAACTGCTTCAGATCAGCCCTTGCACATTGGCCATCAACGTTTTCGATCCCGGCTGATGACGGGAACGGGCAAGTATGCTGATTTTGCTACTATGGGCCAAAGTATTGCCGCTAGTGGTTGTGGGATTGTAACCGTTGCTGTGCGTCGCGTCCAAACCAATGCGCCAGGCCATCAAGGATTAGCAGAGGCCATTGACTGGCAAAAGGTGTGGATGCTTCCTAATACAGCTGGATGTCAAACTGCGGAAGAGGCCGTGCGGGTGGCTCGCCTTGGTAGAGAGATGGCTAAATTGCTTGGGCAAGAAGAGAACAACTTTATTAAATTGGAAGTCATTCCCGATGCTAAGTATCTGCTCCCTGATCCCATTGGCACGTTAGCAGCGGCCGAGCAGTTGGTTAAAGAAGGCTTTGCCGTTCTTCCCTACATTAATGCTGATCCCCTGTTAGCGAAGCGGTTAGAAGAGGCTGGCTGCGTGACTGTGATGCCGTTGGGCTCTCCCATTGGCTCTGGTCAGGGGATCAAAAATGCTGCCAATATTCGGATCATTATCGAGAATGCATCTGTGCCAGTGGTGGTAGATGCTGGTATTGGTTCTCCTAGCGAGGCCGCCCAGGCCATGGAAATGGGGGCAGATGCAGTATTAATCAATACTGCGATCGCCCAAGCCCAGAATCCTGTTCTCATGGCGCAAGCAATGGCACTCGCCACCCAAGCTGGCCGTTTAGCCTACCAGTCGGGCCGGATTCCGATCAAAGCCTATGCAAGTGCTAGCTCGCCGCTGACGGACAGGGTCTCTAGTTAACGGCTAGCTTTACTTTTCTGGCATCTGTGAGACTTCATAAAAGCAAAGATTTCCAACCCATGTGATATCTACTGTGTAGTGAATAGCAGGCTTCAACTCCTGGCTTGACAAGGTCGAGAATTCCTATCTGAAGGGACATCTACCAGAGAGGAGCGTTTGGTATAATTCTTAAAACTTAATGAATTTTATTTAACTATGCGTTATACCACCGAAGACAGAGGTCTCATCAATAATTTTGCGGTTGAGCCTAAAACCTATGCAGCAGAACCTCCTACTGTTAAGCAAAAAAATACCAATCGGGTGCTGGCAATCGGTGGTGTTCTTCTTGTCATAGGATTGTGTGCCTTTGCAGCTACCCTTTCTTAGTGGGCGTTAGGAAAGAAGCCCAAAATGATGATGAACTTTAGGCTTCTTTAGTCCCTCAGTCAGCGTAGTCGCAAGCTGACTGCAAGTTAGTCATTCGTTATGCCAAGAGGCTTGGTATAGTAATTTGATGATAAATTAAGGCTGAGCAGAGGTAGCCTGCATACGTTGTCAAAGCCTGAACAGTTCTGTCTTTTGTCAAAACCTATGCCTGAAGAACAACCTGCTAATCCACAAACAGACTCTAAAAGTCCTGGAGCAGCCTCTAATGGATCTGCTTCTGAGGTTGAGGCTGCTCCGGCATCTGATTCAATCCCCGCATCAGATCCAAGATCAGTCCCAACAACAGCATCAGATCTACCCCAGCCGACCTCTTCTCTGGAAGACCGTCCAGTCTCATCGGCTGATAACCAGAAACCCGAAGTGGTTGCGGAATTTCCTAAGCAGACCTCGAAAGGACGCCCATCGAGTGCTGCAGAAGCGAAGCGGCGATTAACAAAGCCCTCCTCTACTTCTGAAGATAAGGGACAGTCTGCCGAAGTTGTGGCGGGTTCCAAAGTTGAGGCCATATTCTTTCAGATATGGGGTGTTGTTAGCAAATTTTTCGGTTCTATTGGCTCTGCTATTCGCACTAAGTTTGTCGGGTCAAAACTTTATGCCAATCTCCAAGAAAAACTCAAACCGCTACAGCCTGTTTTTAAGTTTTTCGAGTTTGTTTGGAAACAACTGATTATCCCTGCCTGGAATATAGTTATTAAACCCCTATGGGGAGTGGGACTTAAGATTCTACGAGGGCTGTTTACAGATACATTAAAGCCTTTCTCTGATCGGTTCTTAACGATTGTTATTCTGGGCATTTTGGCGATTGTATATTGGCTGTTTTCTTCACTGACTTCTGCGTTTCCTCAAACAGCGGAGGACCAACCCAGGCCAACGCCCGTTGTGACGGCACCTAAAGCAGCTCCTCCTGTAGCTGTTCAACCCACACCAACTTCCCAGCCCGTCTCTCCAACTGTAGAAGTCCCTGCCCCTGAACAACCGCTTTCATCGCAGCCGGAACAAAATCAGATTATTGATGTTCAGACTCAGGTGGCTCAGATTTTTGATCAATATTCCCAAGATATTGTGCAGTCAGTTCAAGCGAACTTCCAGGCTGAAAGGTTGGTCATTAAGGTTAGCGATCGCTGGTTTGAACTACCACAAGCTGAGCAAAACCAATTAGGCACCGATGTACTTGAGCGCAGCCGCAAGTTAGAGTTTTCAAAGCTGGAAATTCGGGATCAAACAAACCAACTCCTAGCGAGAGAACCTGTGGTTGGCTCGAATATTATTGTGCTACAGCGCCGGGTGATCGCTCCTGAGCTGATGCTTGATAGTCCTAAGCCTAGGCCCGATAGTTCTGCGCCTGGTAGTTCCGCTTAGAACCATATATTAAGACAGACTGATATGTATGTTGCTGTGGACACTCAGTTTTTGAGCTAGGTGTAAGCTTGCTGTGAGCTGGAATTGACTGCGATCTCTGTGCAATATGCAGGGCAATTCCTTTAAGATTTGTAAAGAAGCTCTATGATTTCAGGTATGTCCCTTTCGAGAGACGAATGCTTGTGGGTCAAGGTATAACCCCATCTATCCCTATCAGAATTGAGAATTGTGAACAAAAGATTAACAGAAGGCAACGTTAGCTCCCAACTCATCAAGCTCACCTTGCCTTTGATTGGGGGGATTTTTGCGATTATTGCCTTCAATTTAGCGGACACTTATTTTGTGGGTCAGCTAGGCACCCAAGAACTGGCAGCGATGAGCTTTACCTTTCCCGTCGTTATGACCTTCGGTAGCTTAGCAATGGGGCTAGGAATTGGTGCTGCGTCGATTATTTCTCGGGCCATTGGGGAGGGGGATCAAACTCGAGTCCAACGGTTCACGACCAACAGCCTCAGTTTGGCGTTGGTGATTGTAGGCATTTTTATCGTCTTAGGACTACTGACTATAGACCCGCTGTTTACCGCATTAGGGGCGAAGCCAGACATCTTACCCTTGATTCGTGACTACATGCAGATTTGGTACCTGGGGATGATTTTTTTGGTAGTGCCTATGGTCGGTAATAGTGCGATTCGGGCAGCGGGAAATACAGCAACCCCCAGTATAATTATGACGATTGCAGCGGGGATTAATATTGCCCTCGATCCAATCTTTATTTTGGGGTTAGGGGGTTTTCCGCGCTTAGAGTTACAAGGGGCTGCTCTGGCTACGGTTATTGCTCGAGCCCTAACCTTGGCTGCCTCTTTGTTTGTGCTCCACTTTCAAGAACATCTGCTTTGTTTTACTCGACCCAAACTCTCAGAAATGTTGAGATGCTGGCGAGATATTCTGCACATTGGTCTCCCTGCTGCTATGACCAATATGATTACCCCCATCTCTATCGGTGTGATCACCCGATTGCTAGCTGAGTATGGTAAAGAAGCGGTTGCTGCCTTTGGTGTCGCATCTCGCCTAGAATCCTTTGCCATGATTGCGCTGATGGCTCTAGCGGCTAGCATGGGACCTTTTGTGGGTCAGAATTGGGGAGCAAAGGCCTATTCCCGAGTGCGGCGGTCTCTGAAAGTCAGTTTCCAATTTTGTTTGTTTTGGGGGGTGCTAATGGCTGTAGTGATGGCTGCGAGTGGAGAACGACTGGTTAGTCTGTTTAATGGCAACCCAGATGTGATTGCGATCGCAGCGCTTTATCTACTCATCGTCCCCATTACCTATGCCCCAGCAGGTATCATCCAAGTTTCCAGTGCCACTTTTAATGCTTTGGGCAAACCGATTCCCTCAGTTGTAATGACTAGCGTCAGGATGTTTATCCTCTATATTCCCTTGGCCTATTTAGGTGCCTCCTTCTTCGGAATCACGGGTATTTTTGTGGCTACGGGTCTTTCTAACTTACTGACGGGGATCGGAGCCTATCTTTGGAATCAAAAAACCTGCGATCTCCAACAACCTTTACCTCTAGAAACAACGTCGTGATGATGCTTCTCTGGTGTTGTGTAGGGCCGACTGCAGCAAAAACGTCGTAGATGAAGCCTTGGTATTGTCTAAACAATTGCCTGTTACATCTCATTGATTATCCAAAGTTGGACAGGGTCTTGACTTTGGCATCATCTCATAACCTTAATTTCAAGCAGGCATCATAAATGGGCTTGATCAGCAACGGTCCATCTTGTGCAAAGATTAATAAAGGTTGTTGTATGCCGTCTTCAGGAGACGAGCATAAATCTTTAGTATGCCCCTATTGAGATTAACTAGCTGAATTATGCAAGTAGGTGATCAAGTCCGTGTCAAAGAATCAGTCATGTTTTACCATCATCCCGAACATCGAAACCAACCTTTTGATATCAAGGGTATGGAAGGTGAGCTGATTCAGATCATTACGGAATGGAAAGGGCGAGAAGTCAGCGCGAATTACCCCTTTCTGATCAAATTTGGCAAGAAATTCCGGGCTCACCTCAGTGAGCATGAGCTAGAAGTAGTTTAGTGCCGACTCATCTAGTTTATGTCAGTGCAATGCTAGATTGAGTGAGGGGATGTCTATGCTTAGCGAATGAGTGCTTGCAAGGTGGCTAGCAAATTAGACTCTTCGTAAGGCTTGGTCAGATAGGCATTCGCTCCCAATGTATTGGCTAAGTGTTGATGTTGATGACTGCCGCAGGTACTCAGCATTACCACTGGGATATGGGCAATGTCAGAATAACGACAGCGGTGTTTTAAGAATTCAAACCCATTCATGTTAGGCATTTCTACATCACATAGCACTAGGTGAATGTCAGGATGTTGTTGCAATTGCTCTATGGCTAACTGACCATCAGCTGCTTCTAAAATCTGATATCCTGCAGACTGCAAAGCTATACTAACCATCATTCTGACGGTTTGCGAGTCATCTACGATCAAAATTGTGGTTTGCGATCGCGTCTTTTTGGCAGGTTTGACAGGATAATCTCTTGCTGGACGAGATGCACCAGCACTCTTGAGCCGAGACATGTTTAGCACGGGGAGCAGACTTAACTCCAAGGTGTCATTGAGTAATGTCATAACATCAATGACACCATACTCATGACCTGCCTCTAAAGTAGTATCACCGCAGAAATAAGGACAATGCTTTTGCTGTTCTTCGGGGATGTGCAACATTAATTCTGGTTCTGTCACCAACCGGGTAATATCAACTTCCAAGGCTAGTGTCTGCTCACCTTGTTGGACAATAATAAGGGGAGATGCGCTAAAGACCGTTGAGCTGGCCATGCCCTCTGTAGAGGCAGCAATTGATAATCGCGGCCAGTTGACCTCACCCTGATCTAGCAAATGAACTAGCGAATGAATGGGAATAAACTGCTGTTGCCAACTCAAACAGCGTTGATGTTCATTTCCCATCATCTGCTCAGCCCTGGGAATTGAAATTTCAACTACTGCATCAGAAGGGATTGTAAATAGCAACGTTTCTTGTTGCCAAACAAACAATAGAGTGGTGTCAAGGACAACCTCATCGGCGGAGGATAATGATTCAGCCGTAGGAATTTCAGCGATAGTATTCTCGGAGCGACCAGGCCGTAGCGGTTTAGACCCCTCGCTTGTAGATTGAAATGGAAAATCAATCTGTAATGCTTGCAAAGCTTCTCTGTAGGCCCCTCGAAATCCAGACAGAGAGAGTTGACCAATCGACACCGCATTGCGGGGATTGCTTTCTAGCATCCCCAAGGTAGATTGGGCAATCACGATAAATTCACTCAGTTCAAGCACTTCACCCCATCCTAAAAGCGCTTCTGTATGAGTCCTCAATTCATCTACTAGGTCATAGACTTGTGGATCAAGCAACACTTGCTGAAGTTGTTCTAGAATTTCGGCAACATCGGTTGTCAACATCAAAGAAGTAACATCGCCACTTCCTTCAGGGAAGACACAATTATCATCTGATACTATGGGCAAACTCAACTCTGAAGAGGGTGTTACCGACTCAACCGACTTGTGTTGGGAAAAGTCCTCATCTGGGGAAGGTGCGAGTTCTGCAGGACTCGGAAGGTAGCTTGCCAACACGACTTGCACATCTTTGTATGCTCGTTTAAGCCTCTCCGCATCATCAGGTGTTGCGGCCAGCGGATCTTGTCGAAAGCTGAACATCAGTCTTTCAAAGATCTGAGCGGCATTAGATAATTGAGGTAAGTCCAGGGATTGAGCACCTTGATGCAGCGTCTGAATCATTTCCAGTAAAAAGTCCATGGACTTTTTGCTAGGAATGTGCAGCACTTCTTGCAATGTCGTATCAATCTGTAATAGAAGCTCTAAAGATTCTTGAAAATATAATTGATAAGCAGGATCGCGCAGTGGCGTATCATTAGCCATCTTTAGCTTCCTTGTATTGATCATGAATGTACATGCAGAATATATGCAGCATCCCAATAAATAATTAACCTAAGTCGAAAGCAAGATGGTTCAGAGAAATTCAATCCTATCTGCTAAATTGAGTGGTTGTCTTCGGTATTGGACTCAACATGGGTTGGTGCAATGAGCTGATCCACAGCCTCTGCTAGTTGAGCGGACTGCTCGGTAGCATTGAGCGTGGTACTCGCAAGATGCTCTAAGGTTTTATGGCCTGATATGGATAGTTCGACCTGATGGGTCGTCATGCCAGCAATCTGTTGGATAAGATCGCAGACACGCTGATGCAGAACATCTAAGGTATTGAGTTTTATCTGAGTATTGTCTAATAGCTGGGTGTCAGCAGTAATCGTGTCTTTACCAGTCGTCATCTCAGTTACAACTGTTTGAGCAGTAGTTTGAATATGGCTAATTAAGGGTTTCACATCTGTGAGTGTGGCATCCAATTGCCGTGACAATCCATGTACTTTTTCGGCTATTTCAGCAAATGATTGCCCTGCGGAACCAACCCGTGCAGCTTCCAAAGCTGCATTCATCGCTTGTAGTTGAACTTGAGAAATTACGTGCCCCATCACATTAATCAGTTCACTGAGTTGTTGTGTAGGTTGTTGGAGGGGGCGTACGGTTTGATCTACTGTTTCTACCAGTTGACTCAATCCCTCTAAATGATGGACTGTGTCCGCCATTACAGTCTGGCTTTCTTGGGTGGTGCTCTGTGCTTGCTGTTGAGTTTGCGACATTTCATGCAAAATTAGCTGAATTCGATCTGCTACTTCTGCCATCTCATGTATCTGATCTTGAGTTTTAGTAATGGTGGTATTGGCATCTGTCCCTAATAATTCGACTACGCCATTGCTTTCTGCCGACAGTTGAGTAAGACGCTGTTGCAGGACTTCATAGTCTCGAACAGCTTGTTGGGAGTAAGCAGCTGTGGTGTGGCCTGCTTGATAAACTTGAACGAGTAATCGAGCATGTTCAAGGGCAAATCCAACCTGGGAGGCAACTTGAGAAAAGAAGTTAATTTCTCCTTGTTGCCAGACACGGGGTTGAGAACATTGATGGGCAATCAACAATCCAAACAACTTCTGTTCTCGTAAGATGGGAACCGCTAGATTAGCTTTAACTTGGAAGGGTTCGAGTTGAGCAAGATGACAGTCTGTGAGCCCAGCTTCATAGACATTATCAATGGCTTGGATGCGGCCTTTGAGATACTTATCTACAAAGTTTTCGGCAAAGCAAGGATCGCGAATCTCTGCCCATAGTGTTTTTGATAGGCCGGGAACGACTGACTCAGCAATGACCGTGCCATACCAATCTTCATCAAACCCATACACAATGACGCGATCTGCTTTCAGAATCTTGCGAGCTTCTGTGACCGTCGTATTCAAGACATCATCTTCATTCAAGGAGGTGCGGATTTTATTCGTCACATGTTTGAGCATTTGTAGCTGCTCAATTTCAGCATCTTGCTGTTCTAGTAAACCAGGAAGATAGTCTTCAATGGTTCGAACATTGCGTTCAAGTTGGTTGAGAGCATCTTGACCCGTTTCATCCTTGTGCACTATGCCCGGACGAATTTTAGCCAACATTTGGTTAGATACTTGGGCTGCTTTGAGCACAGGTTTTGTAGCTCGTTGGGCTAACCAAGCTGCGATCGCACCTGCCACAATTGCAGTTATCCCCGTTCCGATCAGCAGTGTGGGTAGTTGCTGTTGAATGGATTGCTCAGTTGCACTCAGCTCGCGGATACCCGATTGACGTGTCTGAGTAATTTGCTGCTGAATAGATTGTCCACTCAAGTAGGTTATCGTGCCCACAGCCAAGACAGGCAACATACTTAAGGCCAAGGCCCAAGACATAACTTTCGCTTTAAAGGGGGCTTCTGCTGACCCATTTAGGTGTTGAATAGTGGCAACTGACTGCTCTTCGGCGCCTAATGGAGGAAAAGGCCCAGCCAGAGGTGGCGCTGCCGCAGGAGCAGCTTCGGGGCCAGCGTCATAGGCGTCTAAGTCCGCGTCCACAGTTTCTGCTGCTAAGGTATCCAACTGAAAATGCGAAAGGGTCGTCGAAGTGTCTCTATTCCTCGATACAGTCGTTACAGCAGTGCCATCCTCTAATTCCTCCGTAGACATTGCATTGTCAATAGTCAACTGCAAATCATCCCCTGGGGAAGGATGAGTTTGATCAGCAGCATTAGTGCCAGGGGAATGTTTCATCACTAAAAAACCTCATTTTTATTGATGCCAAGTTTTGACGATTAGAGAAAGCGCTCAAAGATTTAGGGGTTAGAATTTTATCGAAAAAGATAGTGGCTATTTACAAAATTGAGCCAAGTATTCTAATTTAAAATTTGCCCTATTATGATTTTCCAATGTTGAGAGAGAATATGCAATGCTGAGACACTCATTGTAAAAATCTGAGGATTAGAGCCATTCCATATCTAGCTATCTTGATAGTATGAAAGGCATTGTCAACAGTGTCTGCAAACACGATATAGGCCGCCTGTTACGCTTCGTCAGATCTAGCAATATGAGTCCATTCATCTGCTGTCGCGTTGAGGCGCTGAATGAGAGATACAAATCCCAAACGCCACCATCCACAAACGCCTCGATCAAGTCCCTGGCGGTTCAACGGATCTACGACACAAGCAGGTAGATGGCCAATAGGAGCATTGAGTGCAAACCTTAACGTCTCGTAGCGCCGCCATTCTGCCTTTGCGAACCAACCCACTTGGTTGCCAAAGGTTTGCCAAATTGCATAATCTAACTTTTGCTCACCCCCAAGTCGTTGATAGATTTGCTCTTGAACTGAGAATCCGAAATGACCCCCACTAAATTCTGTCCATAGCGAATCGAGGGTTTTTAAGTCTTGGAGAGGGAAATGCTGAATGACCTGAATATTCAATGCCCCTTGAGTAGTCCTACCAGCTATTTTTAGCATTAGATTCCAGGTTTCCTGATCTGCCGCCGCATAGTTTTGCTGGGACAATAGTTCTTTTAGATGAGTATAGTTTGCACCCACATCGCTCTTCAATACTGTGGTTGGTGATGAAGTTGTCATTGTCAATTGCAGGGGTGGCAATGCGATTTGAATATTAGAAGAAGTCCCACTGGACTGATTTGAATTAGGGCTCAATGCTTGCCAAACCTGAGTTGCGGATTGATATCGTTGACGAACATCAGGGTGCAGCAAATTATCAAATATTTGGGTTAATTCTGGGCTGAGACTGCCCTGGAGGCGGTGCCAAACTTGATGTCGTTGATGTGGATTCATCAAGGGATCAGGATCGTCTTGAGTTAGATATCCCGTCAGCAGCCGCACACCGGTTACCGCTAAACTATGCAAATCGCTAGCAGGTTCAACTTGACCTTGAAGCTGTTCTAGAGAAGCATAGCCAGGGGTTCCAGTCACGGGCCGGAAATCACCCTCCAACTGCAAAGATCCGCCAAAATCAATTAGCACTAACGAGCCATTGGCTTGGCGTAGAATATTGCCGGGTTTGATGTCTCGATGGACAACCTGCTGATCGTGGATAAACTGCAAGATGGGCAGCAACTCTGTAAATAGTTGTTGAATTTGCTGCTCACTAAAGGGGCCATTTTGGATCGCTTCTTGGAATAAGTCTTGCCCTTCAATGTATTCCTGGATGAGATAAAGTCGTCCTTCCTGTTCTAGGAAAGCTAACAGTGATGGAATCTGGGGATTATTACCCAGTTTCTTCAGCAGGATGGCTTCCTGCCGAAAAAGAGCAATCGATTTTTCGATCCGGCTAGGATCAGATGGAGGAGGAACAAACTGCTTGATTAAGCAGGGTGTCGTCAAACATTGCTCATCCACGGCGGCGAAAGTACTGGAAAATCCTCCGTTCCCTAGAGAACGCAGGGCTCGATACCGTCCACCCAAAAGCAGGGATGAGCCACACTGTTGGCAGGTTTCACTCTCGCTAGAATTGGAATGCAAACAATCAGGATTAAGACACTGAGACATTTCCCAAGGAATCACAGTATGTTTTTCTAAAGACTCGTTTAATGTTCTAGTAGAGGGTGACCTTGAAGGTAGCGGGACAAGAGACATAGAAACAAACCTTGTGAATAAAGATGGCAATCAGAGATAGCCTGTTGACCGTAGACATTCGCAGCCTCTCGTCATCAATATAATAATGCTTCATAGAATAATATTAAGATTGACCCAGCATAATGTCTTGGATAGTTGCAGTTTTATACTCAAGGAACTTAGATGAGGCTTACTGCTTGCTGGCGGTTTGCTTCTGTTTATTCAGGCAGTCGTAGCATTTTATCGTGTCCCTGAAAATAAGGGGTGTAATGATGCCGAGTTGTTCACTCAGCACTATTACACCCCTTATTTCGCAATTTGAATATGGAGGCAGCGATGATCCGCTATCTTGGGCTGTTGGTTATCACCCATTAAAATTTATATAGTGAGGCCACTATGACGAAGCAGTGCTTCCGTACTAGGCTCTCGTCCTCTAAAGGATTTGAAAACTTCCATGGGATGCTGGCTACCTCCTAGAGCCAAAACCGTATCCCGAAAACGACGACCAGTGTCTCGAACCGCATCGTCATTGTCTAAGCCTGCCTCTTCAAAGGCGGAAAAGGCGTCTGCACTGAGGACTTCTGCCCATTTGTAGCTGTAATAGCCGGCCGAATAGCCGCCTGCGAAAATATGACCGAAGGAACAGAGAAAGGAATCTTCGGGTAACGGGGGGAGAACGGTTGTGGTTTGGGCAATGCGATCGCGCACCTGTTTCACCTGCTCCGACCCACCGGGTTGATAGTTATGGTGCAACTCTATATCCACCATGCCGAAGTGAAGTTGACGCAGCATGGCACTTCCACTCATATAGGTACGAGCTGCTAACAACTTTTGGTAATAGTCTTCTGGCAACGGCTCACCCGTTTCATAATGTTTAGCCATCCCCATCAGAGTTTGGCGGTCATAGCACCAATTCTCCATGAACTGGCTGGGCAGCTCAACGGCATCCCACTCCACATTGTTGATGCCTGCTGCTCCGGCATAATCCACTTGGGTCAGCATATGTTGTAGGCCATGACCGAATTCATGAAAGAGGGTTTCCACCTCTCGAAAGGTCATCAAGCTGGGTTTGCCATCTACAGGTGGGGTTTGATTACAAATCAGATAGGCAACCGGCAACCGCGTCTGTATATCATTGCCATGCCGGAACTTAGCCCGACCCAGGCATTCATCCATCCAGGCTCCACCGCGCTTTTCCGCTGGACGAGAATAGGGATCTAAGTAGAAATGGGCAATGGCTTCTCCCTGTTCATTGGCTACTTGAAAGTAGCGGACATCCTCATGCCAAACGGGAGCTTTCCCATCCGCCGCTGTCACCGTCACGCCAAATAGCCGATTTACAAGACTAAACAGACCCTCTAGAACTTGGGGCAAGGGGAAATAGGGTCGAAGCTGCTCGTCCGTGATATCAAACTTCGCTTCCCGCTGGCGTTCGGCCCAGAAACTAACATCCCAATGTTTGAGGTCACCGCCATCCTCAGCCCCTTGCTCTTTGGCGAAAGTTTTGAGGGTCTCTAACTCCGCTTTGGCTTGATCGTAACTAGCTTGCCGGAGCTGTTCTTGCAAAGTTTCCACGGCCGAAACGGTCGGGGCCATCTTGCTTGCCAAGCTTGCTTCTGCATAGGTCTCAAACCCGAGAAGTTTGGCCTCTTCTTTACGCAGTTTTAGGATGCGATCAATAATCTCAGTATTGTCAAATTCGCCTTCAGAAGCGCGACTAATATAGGCCCGATAGAGCTTCTCACGCAAATCTGGACGTTGGCTATGCTGCATAAAAGGGCCAAAGCAGGGAATATCCAGAGTCATCAACCAAGGTCCATGCTCAGGATTAGCCGCTTTCTCTCCTACCGCTCGGGCTGCCTGGGCAGATAGGCTTAGTAAGCTGGGAGGGAGACCCGCGACTTCTGCTGGATTGGTCAAGAGAATATTAAACGCCTTCGTGGCGTCCAAAACATGATTTGAGAACTGGGTCGCTAAGTTGGCCAGCTCTAGCTGAATCTCATTAAAGCGATCTTTTGCCTCTCCCTCTAGGCCAACCCCTGACAACTCTGCATCTCGAATGGCACTCTCAACGATGCGCTTTTGGGCTGGATCCAGTTGGGACCAGTCTTGACTCTGCTGAAGTTGTTTATAGGCACCATAGATGGGCTGACTTTGACTGAAACGATTGATAAATTCCACTACTTGGGGTTGGACGGCCTCGTAGGCCTCTCGCAGTTCAGGGGAATTCTTCACACCCATCAAATGACCGACAATGCCCCAGCTCCAACTGAGGCGATCGCCCAATTTTTCTAGCGGTTCCACTAGTCCTGTCCAGGTGGGCTCGACTGCTGATTCCAAGGTTTGCAACTCTTGTTCCAGCTCAGTTAAGAGCTGCGTCATCGCCGGACGTACTTGCTCAGGTTGAATTTGGTCAAAAGGAGGTAGCCCTTCACAAACCAATAAAGGATTACTGGGCTTGGATGTGTCGTTACTCATAAGTCTCTCAAACTGCTATCTATCAAAAAATTGGGTTCAACCCATTGGCAAAGGGTAGGGTTGCCGATTGATGCATCGGTTGGCAGGGATAAGCTCTTACTAACGCCTATCTTTATCATTGTAGGGAACCACGTTAGGTCTGGGGGCTAGGATTACTGGCAATGGTTTGATCGAGCAAATCCAGTCCTTCCTCAACGGTATTCATTCGACAAAGTTGGTCCCGCAGCTCTGCCGCTCCTGCAAACCCTTTGACATACCAGGTCATATGTTTGCGGGCTTGGTGAATCCCCTTGATGCCTTTATACTCCCACAGTCCCTGCAAATGCTCACGCGCACAGTGCAACCGCTCCACAATCGTGGGTGAGGAGCGATGTTGGCCAGTTCTCAGGAAATGATCAATTTCTCCCACCAAATAGGGATATCCCAAGGTCCCCCGCGAACACATAACGCCATCCGCTCCTGTTGCTTCCAGACAGGCAATGGCTGATTCCACAGAGACAATATCGCCATTGGCAATGACGGGGATAGACAACTGATCTTTGACTTTTTTGATCCATTGCCACTTGGCTGGACCGTTATAGCCCTGAGCCCGCGTGCGGCCATGCACCGTAATCATCTGCGCTCCCGCGTCTTGCATGCGTCGGGCAAAGTCGAGGATATTAATTTCGTCGTCATTCCATCCAATCCGAGTTTTGACCGTTACTGGTACCTCGACTGCGGCTACAACCGCTCTAACAATCGCTTCTGCCGTTTCTGGATCCCGGAGCAGGGAGGACCCACCTCCTTTTTTGGTGATCTTGTTAACTGGACAGCCCATATTCAGATCAATGGTATCTGCGCCTTCTTGCACTGCCATTTGAGCCGCTTCAGCCAAAAAATGGGGACGACAGTCAAATAGCTGGACGCTGATCGGCTGCTCATCTAAATCCACATCCATTACCTTGGATAGATCCCGAGCATGGCAAACCTGGCTGGCATGGACCATTTCGGTATACAGCATCGATTCAGGGGCATACCGACGCACTAAGCGCCGAAACACCAAGTCAGTAACCCCTGATAAAGGGGATTGCAACACCCGGCTGTTCACTGCAAAGGAGCCAATCTTTAAGGGGGTAGAAAGTTCTGACAGTCGGAGATGCCGCTTGGGCAATAGCGGAGTAGGAGGTGACGCAAGCATAGTTATGGACAAGATCTTTGGAACATCATATTTGATCAGGATCAATGCCCATCGCCTTGAGTCGTTCAGCTAAACGAGCGGCTTTCCTCTGGGTACTCACTGGGCAGATCGTACATGGTGGGGAAGGATTGAGCCGATGGATTGAACGGATCGGTGAAGGAAGGATGCGATCTCATCATTGTATCCTCACGAGAAATGGATACGCTCCTCCATTCTAGCGGCCATGATCAGCCAGCCAATGCCTGGAAAAAGTCTAACGAAAATTTGCTAAACGGTCTAAAACTGGCGCAAAAAGCGCAAATCACTCGTATACAGCCGCCGAATATCATCTATTTGGTGCAGCACCATCGCGAACCGCTCTACTCCAAAACCCGCCGCAAACCCGGTATAAATCTCAGGATCGTATCCCACATTTTTCAGGACATTGGGATCCACCATGCCGCAGCCTAGCACTTCTAGCCAGCGACCTTTCCACTGCACATCGACTTCAGCCGAAGGTTCGGTAAAAGGAAAATAACTCGCCCGGAATCGAATCGGAACCTCTCCAAACATTTGCTCAATAAACACCTTGATCGTGCCTTTGAGATCGGTAAAGGTGAGCCCCTTATCAACCGCTAGAATTTCGATTTGATGAAATACTGCTGCATGGGTGGCATCTTCGGTATCGCGTCGATAGCAACGTCCCGGTGCCGCAATCCGAATGGGCGGTTCATGATCTTCCATATAGTGAATCTGCACGGCAGACGTGTGGGTCCGTAGCAGATTGCCGTCGGGTAGGTAAAATGTATCCTGCATATCCCGTGCTGGGTGATCAGGGGGCGTATTCAGGGCTTCGAAGTTGTAGTAGTCCGTTTCCATTTCTGGACCTTGGGCGATGGTATAGCCCAAACCCACAAAAATATCTAGGGCCTTATCGATAGTGCTATTCAGGGGGTGGATATGCCCTTGGGGGACATAAGTGCCTGGCATGGTCACATCCAGGGTCTCCGCCGCCAGTTGAACCGCAATGGCCGCTTGATTGAGGTCTGACCGCTTCTGCTCTAATCCCTGCTGTAAGGATTCCTTGATCTGATTGGCCAAGCCTCCAATTTTGGGCCGTTCAGCTGCATCTAGCTTACCCATCCCCTTAAGAATTTGGGAGAGTTGGCCCTTTTTACCTAGGTAGTTGACTCGTAGTGTTTCTAAGGCATCAAGGGTGTCAGAGGATGCGATCTCACCCTCTGACTCATCCCGAAGCTGATTCAACTGAGTTTCCAGATCACTGGCCATGGCAATGCTAAATAGAAATACTGTTGCCGACTGAAATACAGGTCAGCACCGACAGACGGGTTATAGAGGTTAATCGAGTCAGCAAATTATGCTTCTTCTTTTTCAGGTTCAGCAATTTGCAAAGCTGGTGTCATATCTTCCCCAGCGCCAGCTGTTAATGCTGCTGGAGGAGCCTTGCGCGCCGCAGCTTCCAAATAAACACCCGTGTGAATAGGCGGAACGACCTTCATCTGATGTGTCGTACTGTAGTAGCGGTGTGTTTGTATAAGATTGTCCCGCTCTCGCACATCTTCGTTAGCAATCTTTTTGCGCAGCTTCACAATCGCATCCATCACCGCCTCTGGGCGAGGAGGACATCCTGGCAGATAAACATCCACAGGGATGAGCTTGTCTACGCCTCTGACCGCAGTTGTTGAATCACTACTAAACATGCCACCCGTGATCGTGCAAGCTCCCATAGCAATTACATACTTAGGGTCAGGCATTTGCTCATAGAGCCGAACTAAGGCAGGAGCCATCTTCATCGTCACTGTGCCCGCCGTAATGATCAAATCGGCTTGGCGAGGGCTAGAGCGAGGTACCAATCCAAAACGATCAAAATCAAACCGGGAGCCAATCATCGCGGCAATTTCAATAAAGCAGCAGGCCGTTCCGTACATCAGTGGCCATAAGCTAGACAATCTTGCCCAGTCATAGAGGTCGCTCATGGAGGATAAAATCACATTCTCAGACAGTTCTTGAGGGATCTGAGATTGGGAAATTGGATTAATGATCTGTTGATCCTGCATTGCAGAGAGTGCCTTAACGTTTGCTAGAGAGGTTGATGGAACGCTAAATCATTAGCTATGAGTTGATCATCAAAGAACCATTTGGAGACGGAATCTCAATCCAGTTCAAAGATTTCCTCGTTTATTAATGTAACAACAGTTCTGTCTTAGTTTCTACAAATTTCATCCAGAAACCCCTAGCCCCCGATCAAAAGCAATGGCGCTGAACACAATATTCCTCTCTTAACCGACCATGGACCCCTTCTAAGAGCATAACTGTATAAAATTCAAGAACCAGGACACGAGTGCCCCGGAACTACATCAGTAAAATACCCCCAAGGGAATTCGAATCCCTGTCGCCTCCGTGAAAGGGAGGTGTCCTAGGCCTCTAGACGATGGGGGCCAGTTGTATTTTTTTGACGACTTCTAACCTAGCGAATAGTACGAACTTCTGTCAATATCTTCAATGTACCTTACTGTCCATCATAAGTAGAGCAAGGAAAGTAGGGCGCAACAAAATTGTCCAACAGTCTTTTTGAGAGCAGCTTTTCTTGCGCTTTGAACGGCATCAGCTCTGAAAAAAATTATCTAAGCTCAATCTAAAAATAAATGTAAAAGCAGATTAAAAGCAGATTTTTCTTAATATTACTTTACATATATATCTAGTGCCTTGACTCTGCCGACTTAGGGAAGTATGGAATCATTGGAGACATTAGAAAATCGTCTATTCCATATCTACTCAGTAGTCGGAGCCGAATGAGGTGAGTTAAAGACACGGATAAAAAACTGGAAAACGCAGACAGCGACAGGCGTGGTCTGATAGTATTTTTGATATTAAGTTTGATAATAAAGTTACGGTGGCACCGATAACAGAGGAGGAAATTATTTAACAATGCAAACTTATGGACAAACAGACGTTGAATACGGTTGGTGGGCCTCGAACTCTCGCTATACCGATAACAGCGGCCAATTTATTGCCGCCCATAACGGCCAGATCGCTTCTATGTGTTTTTGGGCCGGTTCTTTTACGATATTTGAGGTATCCCGTTTTAACCCGGATTTACCTGTCTTTCAACAAAATTTAGTTTGTATTCCTCAGTTAGCCCGCGCTGGTTGGGGCGTTGCAGCAGGGGGTGCCGTAGTAGACACCTATCCTTTCTTCGCAATCGGTATGATTCACCTGGTTGCTGCTGCAGTTTTTGGAGCGGGAGCGCTTTATGGTGTCACTAAAGGCCCTAAAGTTCTGGCTGATAGCGAATTTGAAGGGGCTCGAAGATTCCATTTTGAATGGGACGACTTTGAAACCCAAGGTCGAATCCTGGGTCATCATCTGATTTTCTTAGGTGCAGCCTGTCTGTTATTTGCAGTTTGGGCTTCCACCCATGGAATTTATGATCCGATTGCTGGCGAAGTGCGAGCGATAAGTCCTAATTTGAATCTGGTTAGATTCTTCAAGTATGGTTGGGCTACTCCTGGTTTCAACCCTTACTTTGTTGATAATCTTGAAGATGTGATTGGTGGACATTTCTTCGTTTCATCGCTTTATATCTTTGGTGGCATTTTCCATATTCTTGTGAAACCTTGGCCCTATACTGATCGCTTATACATCAAGAATGGTGAAGCGCTATTGGGGTATGCGTTAGCAGGACTCGCTTTTGCAGGTTTTAATGCTGCATATTTTTGCTCAGTTAACGATGTTGTGTTCCCTGTTGAACTCTTTGGTCCTGTATTGGAAGCCAAGTTGAACGTTACACCTTACTTTGCAGAAACTATAGATGCATCTCAAGGTGGTCATACAACCCGTTTTTGGATTTCTAACTTCCATTACTATTGGGCTTTCTACTGTCTTCAAGGTCATCTATTCCATGCGCTTCGTTCTTACGGCTTTGACTTCCGCCGTATTCCACGGGCGCTTGCCAGCCTAACACCAGAGACCAACTAGTCTATCTATACCTGTAATAGGCTTCGATATTTAGTTTGTGTCTTGATTTTGGGGTGACAGTAGATTGGGCTATCTTCTCAATCATTAAGCTGTCACCCTCTTTATTGAGGTTGATATCCTTTGAATTTCCTAGATTTTTGGCAAAATTCTGGGTAAGGCAACTCAAACTCAATAGCTAGATCTATCTCTATCTATGGTTGTTGAATCCTCACCTGCAATACCTAGGTGAGGTGGACACATACAAAAATTTCTAACCCGCTGACTAAGACAAGAGGATAAAGATTCGTGACAGCATTTGTACGAGGAAGAGGAGGCAAGCAAGCCTCCACTCAAAGAGAGCTACCGACCTCTCCATTGAGCAACTTTGAGAATGAATGGTGGGCAGGCAACGTCCGCATGACCGACCTATCGGGGATGTTATTGGGAGCCCACCAGTGCCATGCCGCCCTGATGAGCGTCGTACCTGGCGCCTTCATCGTCCAAGAAGTAGCCCGTTATCAACCGGGTGTGCCCCTGCCCGAGCAGAACATGATTTTCATGCCCCACCTAGCCGCCCTAGGCGTCGGCGTTGGAGCCGGTGGAGAGATCGTTGACACCTACCCCTTCTTCGAGATTGGCGTCCTTCACTTTTTCATTGCTGCCGTCTGCTGCGCCGCCGGTTTGTACCACACCTTCCGGGGTGAAGCCCGTCTAGATGAGACCCCCGAAGGCAGCACCGCCTCCGGCTTCCACTACGAGTGGGAAGACTTTGAGAGCACCTCCTATATTTTGGGTTATCACCTCCTTTTCATTGGTGTCGCCTGCCTCATCTTTGCTGGCAACGCCGCCTACGGCACTGGCATTTATGACATCAACACCGCCAGCGTGCATCAGATCAGCCCTAACTTAAATCCTGCGCGTTTGTTGGGTTATTTATTTGGATTTACCCCCAACGGTTGGAGCGGTGCTGGGCTGGCAGCAGTTGACAACATGGAAGACCTCATTGGTGGTCACTTCCTTGTTGGGGTCATTGATGTATTGGGTGCGATATTCCACATTGTTTACCGCAAGCCTACCCCTATTTTCAACAAGCGTCCCGTCTTTTCGCCTGCTAACGGCGGCTGGACCACCTCTGAGGGCATTCTCAACGGCGAGATCATTCTGTCTTGGAGTGTAGCTGCTGTTGGATTCATGGGAATTAGCTCATCGCTGTTTATCCGCTATTGCGACGTAGCCTATCCTCCGATTTTCCATGGTGTGGATCGGACAGGTTTTGCTACCCTGCAATTAATTTTGGGTTTATTGTGGATGTTGGGTGGTGGCTTATGGCATGGTTTGCGTGGCGAGAAACTCCATGCTCTCACCAAATAAATAGGATGTACGTCGCTCTCTAGGCTGCATTGAGTGCAGTTGGAGACAGTCATCTCAGTTATCAAGGACAAGCAGATAGTTTTGCTTGTCCTTGTTTGTAAGTAGATGATTTAATGCAAATATCGCTGCCGCAGGGGCCACAATGCCCCATAAAATAGAACTCGATAGAAATTAATATATAGGTCATCTTTAATCCCGTGAAAGTATTTGTTTACCATACTCCTGAAGAGATTCCCACAAATCGTTTACCTGGCTGTGCCGTTGTTATTGATGTGCTGAGAGCTAGTAGCACTATCACTGCTGCTATTGATGCTGGCGCCAAAACAGTTCGGGTCTTTAGTGAAATCGAACCCCTCTTAGAAGCCAGCGAAACCATTGATGAAGACCAACGAATTCGGGCCGGAGAGCGAGGCGGTCGTAAAGTCAAAGCGTGTGAATTTGGCAACTCTCCCTTGGCCTTTAATCCTGAGAATACTGAAGGCCGTCAGTTATTTTTGAGTACCACCAACGGCACCCGCTGTTCAGAGAGTGTACGCAATGCATCTAAGGTGATTATTGCCTCACTGACTAATCGCCTGACGGTGGTCAATTATCTAGCGACGAAGAGACCTCGGACAGTTTGGCTAGTGGGTTCCGGTTGGGAAGGTAGCTATTCCCTCGAAGATACGGTTTGTGCCGGAGCGATTATTGATGGGATTGTCGCTGGTATCAATGCTCCTTTAAGCAAACTAGCAGGGAATGATGAAGCCATCGCAGCGGTATCCTTGTTTCGACAATGGCAAGATCAGTTGCCAGAGTTATTGGCGAGTGCGAGTCATGGTCAGCGGTTATTGAAAATGCGATCGCAAGCAGATGTTGAGTATTGTGCGCAGTTGGATGTGGTGGATACCTTACCGATTCAGCGAGGATTGGGAACATTTGTACAGCGGCAGCCGGGTGTTGTTGAGCAGACTTGTGAGTTCTTGGGTCGATTGGTAGGGCGTAAGCCTGTAGAGGCCGAAGCTTTAGGTGTGCCAGAGACGAAGACAGGGGCTCCTGCTCCAAAAGTTGAGGACAAGAAGGCGACGCCACAAATCAAGGCACAGCCCCAGGGTAAAGAAGTGCCTAAGGACACGAAATCGGAGACCAAGGCCACGCCAACAGGAGTTAAGGCAGAGACTAAACCGAAAGCTCAAGGTGAGTCGAAAGCCAAGGCTGTATCCCAGCCCACTGCACCCAAAGTAACAGCACCAAAAGCTGCGACTAAACCCAAGCCAATGGAGCCAAAGGCTAAGATTGAACCAAAGGCTACAGGTACACCCAAGTCACCCGAGCCGAAAGCTAAAACGTTACCTCAGGCTGATGGGGTGATAAAGCCAGCATCTGGTTCTGCCCCGAAGACTGAATCCAGTGCAGATAAAGCCGCTGCCTCTGAGACAAAGCCTACTGGGATGCCTACCACAGCAGGATCATCAGTGACAGCAAAGTCTGCAGTTAACAAAACTAGTCCTCAGAAGTCTGACAAAGCTGAGGGTAACGCATCTGTGGCTTCTCAGCCTGTGGTGGCGACCCAGACTTCTGCAGAGAATAAAGAGAAGGAAAGCCAGGGGACTATCGTAGATGAGGCCAAAAACCTCTTGTCCAAACAGGATAAGGGAGGAGCAATCGTAAATGAGGTCAAGGGCCTTTGGGCCAAAATGACTCAGGCCAAACCGGATTATCAGAGAGTTCCTGACAACAAGAAGGATCAATAGCCTCTGCCAATCGGTCGATCTTGACAGATTCAGAGCGTGCCTGCCTTAGGCTCATTTGATGGCATAGATGCCAAGATAAGACGAAAATTCAACTAAGGTCACCTGCTCCTTGTTAATCAGATAATCATCTGTGGGATTGGGCTGCAAAATTGGATACGCGTTAAGGTTCTCATGATGGGCTAAGGTGCTGTACTAGCATTGGTGGATATGGTTTCTGTAGTAGGGCTCTAAAGCATGATTTTTGGTGTAAATATTCGACTAAATAGACATCGCACTTGGCAGCGATTGATTTGTCTAGTGGTAATGATTGGCTGTTTATTGAGTTTGGGGATAGGTCAGTCTGAGGCTGCGATCGCAGGTATCAATGACGACGAGTTCGATGGCAATATCTTTATTCTCTACGCCAGTAACGCTGCCTTGGTTCCTCCGAAGGTCAATTTGGTGACCGCTATGCAAAAAGAAATTCCAACCCTGATTATGTTCTATACGGACGATAGTCAAGAGTGCAAGCAAAACGCCTTAGTATTGACACAATTACAAGCTGAATACAAAAGACAACTCAACTTTATGCCCATGATGGTGGATGCGATTGATACCCAGCGTGACTATGACGCCACTGATGCTCGCTATTACTACAATGGTCAATTTGTACCACAGTTTGTATTGGTAGATGCCACAGGCAAAGCCGTCTTAGACCACGACGGCATGATGAGCTTTGCCGAACTCGACGAACCAGTCAGAGATCTACTAGGTTTAGACCCTAGAACTGAACCTTTAATCCTCGATCGGCCGTTATTTTCTCCCTCTCCTTCGGCGGATCAAACCTTTTTTGGCGATGCTGTGCGGGTCTTTCAAGAGTCTGAACAAAAGTGATCTGAATGCTGTTGGCATTCACTTTGACGACAGTCCTTCACTTAGAAACCTGTCCGCCCAGATACAGTGCTCCTACATTTGGGTCGTTCAATAATTGAGAACCAGGCCCTTCAAAGCGATCGCGACCCGAATCCAGGACATAGCCTCGATTAGCCATAGCCAAGGCTTTTCGGGCGTTTTGTTCCACCAAAACAATGGCAGTCCCCTGGGCATTAATTTCGCGAATTTTTGCCAGAATATCATCTACTAACATGGGAGATAGCGCTGCCGAGGGCTCATCCAATATCAATAAACCGGGTTCCAGCATCATCGCTCTACCCATGGCTAGCATCTGCCGTTCTCCCCCCGAGAGTGTCCCGGCCTGTTGACGGCGACGATCAGCCAACCGCGGGAATGTCGTAAAAATTTTAGACTTGAGATCTCCTAAAGGAATATCTCGAATAAAGGCCCCCATCTCCAAATTCTCTTCGACAGTGAGAGTACGGAAAACATTGGACAATTGGGGAACATAGCAAACCCCTTGAGTCACAATTTCATTGGGCTTGCGGCCACTAATATTCTGTCCGCGCCAGTGAATCGTACCAGTGTGAGGAGACAATAAACCACATATAGTCTTGGCTAAGGTTGATTTGCCAGCGCCATTCGGACCAATAATGGCGATAATTTCTCCAGCAAATAGCTTCAGGTTAATGCCCTGCAAAATATCTAGGCCCGGTACATAACCTGCAAAAACATTCTCAACGTGCAACAGTAGCGCCTGATCTGAGGCTGGGGTCACAGACTGGGTCATCGGTTACCAGCCTCAGACAGGGGTTTTCTGCAAATCTGACCGCTCTTCAGCGACAATGGCCCCTTCCACGGGACAAACCTGAAGACAAATTCCACAATCAATACAGGTGGAAAAGTCGATCCAATACCAGTCTGTGCCAATCACGTTTTTCCCTGGACCTTCGTGGATACACGCCACAGGACAGGCATCAACACAATCGGCAACCCCTTCACAAACATCAGTAACAATAGTGTGAGCCACGGTTGTTGTTCTCCCTCGATAAAAGACTTGCCAAAGCAAATTGTGTTATCAGGGTAGCAGGAATTCAGAATGAAGACATCTCTAACCCCTGCACATCAGCCTATTGCCCAGATATAGAGGCAATCTCTCAGAGGGTAAGTGCAGTTAGCCTTCTGATTTGGAAGATGGCTTGCTAAAATCACGGTGAATGATCCGCCAACGCTAACAATGTCGCTCTATGACCGATCCAATTCTTGAGATACGTAATCTTCGTGTCCAATTTCAAACCGAAGGACAGCTTGTTAATGCCGTTGATGATGTATCTCTTACCTTGGAACGTGGACAAACGCTAGGTGTTGTTGGTGAGTCAGGGTCTGGTAAATCCGTCACCTCTTTATCGGTGATGCGACTCGTGCCTACTCCTCCAGGCCGAATTGCGGGTGGTGAAATCTGGTTCCAAAATCAGCCTGACCCCGCAGACGAAGAAACTAACCCCACAAGTGACCCGGTAGATTTGCTGAGATTGCCGATCCGTGCCATGCAAGGTTACCGGGGCAGTCAAATCTCTATGATTTTCCAAGAACCGATGAGTTCTTTGAATCCAGTGTATACCTGTGGTTTTCAGATTGTAGAAGCCATACGCTTGCACGAAAATCTATCGGTGGCGGCGGCTAGACGGCGAGCGATTGCCCTGCTGCAAGAGGTCAAACTCATCCCGCCCGATCAAGAGTTGCAACAAATTGTTTTAGAGGAAGCGAGCCAAGCGAATGCCCCGCCTCGCGAAGCTGAAATTCAGAAGCACGTTAATCGCCAAAAGCGCTCTTACTTGGATCGGTACCCCCATCAATTGTCGGGTGGCCAAATTCAGCGGGTGATGATTGCTATGGCGATTGCGTCCGATCCGGCCGTTCTGATCGCTGATGAACCCACTACGGCCTTGGATGTGACGGTGCAAGCAACTATTTTGGATTTGCTGCGAGAATTGCGCGATCGCCGCCAAATGTCCATCATTTTTGTCACCCATGACTTAGGTATTGTCGCCGAACTTGCCGATACCGTCGCTGTTATGTACCAAGGCCGAGTCGTGGAAACGGGTGCTGTGCAAGATATTTTCGAGAATCCTCAACATCCCTATACACGAGGCCTCCTAGCCTGCCGCCCTCGACCCGAGCAGCGGTTGAAGCGCTTGCCCACCGTCGCTGATTTTATGGCAACGGCAGCTGAGTTACCTGGGGCCCCAGTGACATCACCGTTGCCTGTAGAGCAGCCGCCCACACCTTCTACGAGTTCTAGGCTAGAAATCTCGGCTTTGCAAATGCAGGAACGGCTAGCAGAGCTGACTCAACAAACCCCTTTGCTCAGTGTCAAAAATCTCCAGGTGTTTTTTCCCGTTAAAGGCCTGTTTGGTAAAACATCTCGATACGTCACGGCGGTTAATGATGTGTCCTTTGACGTCTATCCCGGAGAGACTCTGGGACTCGTCGGCGAATCGGGCTGTGGCAAAACGACCCTGGGCAGGACGTTGGTTCGTCTCAATAAACCCACCAGTGGAAGTATTTGGTTCGCGGGCCGGGATATTACCCAGCTCAAAGGCCGAAACCTACGAAAATTACGACAGAATTTGCAAATTATCTTTCAGGATCCCTATAGTTCCCTCGATCCACGCATGAATGTGGGGGCAGCCATTATGGAACCAATGCGAATCGCAGGGGGCCTAGGGGATCGGATTGCCACGGATCAAGGTGGGAAAAAGCCACGCGATCGCGCCGCCTATCTTTTAGAACGGGTGGGTCTGAGTCCCAATGATATGAACCGCTATCCCCATGAATTTTCGGGAGGGCAGCGGCAACGGATTTGTATTGCCAGAGCTTTGGCTCTCAATCCTAAGTTCGTGATTTGTGATGAGTCCGTGTCAGCCTTAGATGTGTCTGTCCAAGCGCAAGTACTGAATCTGCTTAAAGAACTGCAACGAGAGTTGGATTTGACCTATATTTTTATTTCCCACGATTTAGGTGTGGTGAAATTTATGAGCGATCGCATCATGGTCATGAATCAGGGCAAGCTCGAAGAAATTGGGGCTGCCGACCAAATTTACCATCATCCCGATGCCGACTACACTCGCAAGCTCATCGCTTCTATCCCAGCAGGACTCCCAACTCAGTCGAAATCCGCCTAAGTTTCTTTCCCTATGGCGATAGGGGTAACCTAATGACTATGATGGGAGCGAGCCTGCCCTCTCAGCCCAAAGTTCATCACCTAATTTTTATGGATGACTTAGAACTCCTCAATGCGTTTGTATCCAGTTACCTCTCAGGTCATTCAGCATTGCTCTCCAACTCAGACCTAAGAATTGAGCCCATTAGCGATACTTTACAACTCTTAGCAAAAACTGAAGGGCTAGTGGCAACTGCAAAATTGGCAGGAGAACAGCGCTTCACTTCCATTCGTTATAAATCTAGCTTCTGGCCGCAATTACATGAAGCGATGGTCAAGCAACAATGTTTGCCGATTCGACAGTCAAAAATTGCGGGTTTTTATGAGTATGAACCCGTTGAAATTCCTGACCATTATCGTGTCCACTTTACAGATTCCTTAGACCTCTTGCAAACATGGTGGAGCTATAAAAAAAATGATAAACAGTTAGCATTAATGAGTTTACTGATCTTACATCGAGGAATTTGGTACCCTATCCGCGATGTTAACTGTGAGCATGGCACCTTATGTATAGAAACCTCTGGGTATCAGGCTCAGATCTATCCTCTGGATATGTTGGTTTGGTTACAAAAAGTAGAACAACCCGCTTTGCCTGCCCCCTCTTCTCCGATCAAGATAACAAATGAAACTAATCCCTCTGACCTTTTATCTGATTACTCAGAGCAATATTTATCGATACACCGTCGAGCCATGGCTTCTCAATACCCTGACAATAAACGCATTGGGGGGTATTTAATTGAGGCAGGTTTGTTATCCCCTGCTCAAGTTGATGTTGTCTTGTCCGATCAGGAACTAACAGGCATGCGATTCGGGGAAATTTTGGTGTCCCGGGGCTGGCTCAAGTCCCAAACTATCGAATTTTTGTTTCAGAACGTCATCTTGCCCCATCGAATCTTAGCTAAGCAAAGGGTTGAAGCAGCCAGACAGGACTCTGTTGATCACTTGGTCGAAGCAGCCAGACAGGACTCTCAGGCATCCATGGAGCACTTGAAAGAGAACAATGCAACCCCTGTCGCTATCCCTGCAACATTTGAAGTCCAAACATCTCAGGCTATCCAACCCATAGAACAGCCCGTAGTAGAGCCCACAAAGGAGATGGAATCGGCTCCCCAAACACAACAGCTTCCGACCCCTTCTTTACCAAAGTCATTGCCTGTTCCTGTGGCAAACAGCCCTCAATCTTCTCCCAGCCCGTCTAAGTCATCTCGTCCGCTCTCGATTCATGATCGAGAGACGTTAGCAACTCACAACAAACTGAACTTAGAAGATCTGCCCGATTGGTTAGAGATGGATCCACCAGAATAAGCCACCTCAATTTCATCGTACTGATTTGAACAATCTATCCCTAGAAGATCGAAGGCATCTCTTATTGCAGCCGATCAATGGTGCGGTACTGAATTGCTTCGGCGACATGGGCCGTATCTAAGTTTGGAGTATTTGCCAAATCAGCAATTGTTCGTGCCACTTTAAGAATGCGATCGGTTGCCCTTGCCGATAGCCCCAGTCGGTTGATAGCAGTTTCTAGGAGTTGGCGCGTAGCCTCATTGAGTTGACACCACTGTCGGAGGTGCTGGCTGTTCATCTGAGAATTACAGTGCAGATCCGATTCAGATTGAAAGCGATGACTGGCCAAATTACGAGCGGCCTGCACTCGCTCTCGAATCGGAGCCGACGCTTCTCCCTGAGACTGTTGGGTGATTTCCTCAGGCTTGAGGCGGTTAACAGCCACTTGTAAATCAATTCGATCCATCAAAGGACCCGATAATTTGGCCCAGTACATTTCTCGTTGTCGAGGTGAGCAAGTACACGCCTGAATGGGATCTGCATAATAACCACATGGACAAGGATTGGTACTGGCCACCAACGTGAATTGAGCCGGGAAAGTAATCGATTGCCGTGCCCTAGAGATACTCACGAATCCATCCTCCAATGGCTGACGCAGAAACTCCAGCACATCTCTTTTAAACTCAGTCAATTCATCTAGAAACAGGACTCCTCGATGAGCTAAGGAAATTTCACCGGGTTTGGGAAAACTCCCACCTCCCACTAAGGCGGGTCCGGATGCTGAGTGATGAGGCGCACGAAACGGACGCTGGCGCAACAATCGACCTTGATCCTTCAGTAATCCTGCTACAGAATGGATCTTAGTTGCTTCTAAGGCTTCACTAAATTCCAAAGGAGGCAAGATACCTGGCAATCGTCGGGCTAGCATTGTTTTACCACTTCCTGGTGGCCCTACAAATATCAGGTTATGCCCCCCTGCTGCTGCAATTTCCAGGGCTCTGCGTGCATGAGCTTGACCTTTGACATCTTCTAAATCAAGGAGCTGTTGAGGTTGAGTTCCAACGACTTCGGTTTCTTGAGCAGGTTCGACGGTAGTGGGGTCATTCAAGAACGCGGTGACTTGAGACAAATGCTCAAATCCATATACAGATAGCCCTTGTACCACAGCAGCTTCACTGGCATTTGCTTGGGGCACCACTAAGCCGATAAAACCCATTTTCTGAGCGACGGCAGCAATGGCTAAAACGCCAGTTACTGGTCGCAATGCACCATCCAAAGATACTTCTCCTAAAAACAGAAAGTCTCCAAGCAATTGAGGATCAATCTGATCAGAAGCCCCTAAGATGCCAATACTGATGGGTAAGTCAAAACTGGGTCCCTCTTTACGCAAATCTGCTGGTGTGAGGTTAATGACAATTCGGCGCATAGGAAATGCTAATCCAGAATTGCGCAAAGCTGCTTTCACCCGTTCTTTTGATTCCTGGACAGCTGCGTCTGGTAAGCCCACAATGACAATTCCAGGCAATCCGCCTGATACATCCACCTCAACCCCAACTTTGACAGCTTCAATCCCGATTAAAGAAGCACTCCATACCCGAGCCAACATACCTTAATTCCTTTTACCAAGATGAGTTCTAAGACCGTGTATTTTCAGTCTCAAGCACTTTTGTTGGGGGCATAAATAAGGTGTGATACTTCTATGCAAGCGCTGAGAAAAGAAGGGATAGATTCTCTTAACGATTGTTGAAAGCTCTGTAGCCTAGGTAAATTAAGCACTGGTGTGTAAAGCAAAAGACTAGCAGTAGCCCCCAGAAAAGAGCTGGTCCTAACTTTAGCATCTCCCCAACGATAGATTATGATCTCTCCATTCAGAGAGATGCAGTAATTTCCAACCCGATGTTCTAATTGACAGAACGTATTTATAAGGTGTCTGTATGAAAAATAAAATTTTAAGCCTTCTGGGCACAACCTTAATGCTGAGTGCTCTTGGCAGTACCCCTAGCCTCGCCCAGTCTGAATCTGAAGATGCGCCGGAAGAGCTTTCTCCCGCGATTATGGAAATTCTTTGCGAGCGTTTTCCTTTAAACTCTCGCTGTGTTGGTGAAAATGCAGAAACTCCTACTTCGTCAGATATGGACTCAGAGAGCATGAGTGAGCCTGGTGAAGATATTCAAGGCCCTAATGCAGCCCCCGATACCAGTCCCCAAACACCGGGTTCCGAAATTCCCGATGAATCCGAAGACTCAGAGAGTATGGACTCAGAGAGTATGGATTCGGAGAGTATGGACTCGGAGACCATGGACACAGACACCATGAACGAGCCTGACGAAGATGTGCAAGGTCCAAATGCAGCCCCCGATACTAGTCCTCAAACACCAGGCACAGGTTTTCCTGAGTAAGCCTTCATAGATGATGAATGATGGTGGGCAATTCTATTGCGATAGATAAACGCTTTAAATCCAATCGTTTATTCTCCTGTTGATGTCGGTATATACCGCATCAACAGGGTTAGCAGCAGCTATAACGCCAAGCATTCCATCAAGGGGGTGAAACTCGAAGTCAATCTGGAAATCGCTATCATTTTCAGAGCTGTGGATGTTCTTGATGCCATGGAGTCGCTTGTTCATAGGCGTAGGCAACCTGCAAAATTTGATCTTCCCGTAGGACATTGCCAATCATCTGTAAGCCAATGGGTAAACCTTGCTTATCAAAGCCACAAGGTAGGCTTAAACCTGGCAAGCCTGCTAGATTCACCGGAATCGTCATTAAGTCAGAGAGATACATACTTAGTGGATCGGATGTTTTTTCTCCGGCTCTGAAAGCTGTCGTTGGTGTGGTTGGACAGACTAATACGTCAACTTTAGTAAAGGCATTCTCAAAATCTTTCTTGATGAGAGTCCTGACCTTTTGTGCCTTGAGGTAATAGGCATCGTAATATCCCGCAGACAGAGCATAGGTGCCAATCATAATTCGGCGTTTAACCTCTGCCCCGAACCCTTCTGCCCGAGTGTTGGTATACATGGACATCAAATCATCCGGTTCTTCGGTACGGTAGCCATATTTGACGCCATCGTAACGGGCTAAATTAGCAGATGCTTCTGAAGGTGCAATCACATAGTAAGTAGGCAAGCCATAGCGGAATCGGGGGCAGGAAATTTCTTGCACCTCTGCCCCAAGTTCAGTCAATGTCTCTACTGCCTTGTGAACGGCTGTTTCCACGACTGGATCTAGTCCTTCCCCAAAGGTTTCAGTGATCACACCCACTTTTTTACCCTTTAAATCTGGAATGAGAGATTGGGAATAGTCAGGAATCTCTACCTTGAGGCTGGTTGAGTCTTGAGGGTCATATCCAGCAATTGCCTGGAGAAGGATAGCAGTGTCTTCGACCGTGCGGCCAAAGGGGCCAATTTGATCTAAAGAGGAGGCATAGGCGACCAGGCCGAAGCGAGACACCAGTCCATAAGTAGGCTTAAGACCGACGACACCGCACAACGCTGCAGGCTGGCGAATGGAACCACCCGTGTCTGACCCTAGTGATACGACACATTCCGACGCTGCCACTGCGGCGGCTGAACCGCCGGATGATCCGCCGGGAACTCGTGTCACATCCCAGGGATTAGCAGTCACTTGATAGGCAGAGTTTTCAGTAGAGCTGCCCATGGCAAACTCATCTAAATTGGTCTTGCCCATCATCACTGCGCCCGCAGCGGCTAGTTTTTGGGTTACTGTAGACTCGTAGGGGGGAACAAAGTTTTTGAGAATTTTTGATCCACAGGTGGTAGCAATTCCCTTGGTACACATATTATCTTTGATACCAATGGGGATTCCCGCTAATAAACCAATCTCTTCCCCCGCAGCTAACTTAGCATCGACCTGTTTAGCTTGGGCGAGTGCTTGGTCGGCTGTAATAGCTAAAAAACTATGGAGTTTGGGTTCTAATTGATGAATGGTTTCCAGGGCTGCTTCGGTGATTTCTGTGGCTGAGCGAGCTTTAGTGATCAACTCTTGATGCAACGCTTGGATGGATGCCATGCAGCGAATCCTTTTGTTTGAAATGTGCCAATCCTCAGTATACGGTGACCTATGACTCACCCGCTTTATATCGCCTTTATTTGGCATCAACACCAGCCTCTCTATAAGAGTCGGGTGACGGGCCAATACCGACTTCCCTGGGTGCGCTTACACGGCACCAAAGATTACTTGGACTTAGTGCTACTGCTCAGTCGATATCCTAAGTTGCACCAAACCGTTAACTTGGTGCCTTCTTTGCTAATGCAAATCGAAGACTACGTTGCAGGAACAGCCGTTGACCCCTATCTGGAAGTTGCAATGCTTCCTACTGAAAAGCTCACAACTGATCAGCATCGCTTTATCACCCAACACTTCTTCGATGCCCATCACCAAACCCTGATTGATCCCCATCCTCGCTACTCAGAACTGTATAGCCAAAAGCAAGACAAGGGCGAAGCCTGGTGTCTAGAGAACTGGACGGCTCAAGACTACGGAGATCTGCTGGCTTGGCATAACCTGGCTTGGATTGATCCTCTGTTCTGGGATGACCCCGATATTGCCCGTTGGCTAAAGCAAGACCGCAATTTCAATCTACAAGACCGCAAAGATATTATTGAGAAACAACGACAGATTCTGAGCCGAATTGTCCCTCAACATCGGCAGATGCAAGAGGATGGCCAACTGGAGGTGATGACAACACCCTATACCCATCCCATCCTGCCATTGCTAGCAGATACCCATGCGGGCCGGGTTGCCGTTCCCCACATGGACTTACCGCAAGCACAGTTCCAATGGCCAGAAGATATCCCTCGCCACTTACAAAAAGGGTGGGATATGTATACAGAGCGGTTTGGTCGTGCGCCTCGGGGACTATGGCCTTCTGAACAGTCCGTCAGCCCCAGTATTTTGCCCCATGTGGCTAAGCAGGGGTTTGAGTGGCTCTGTTCTGATGAAGCGGTTTTGGGCTGGACAACGCATCATTTTTTCCATCGAGATGAGCGCGGGAATGTGTATGAACCTGAAATTCTCTATCAGCCGTATCGTTTAAGTACCTATGAAGGGGATCTCTCTATTGTGTTCCGAGATCACCGTTTGTCGGACCTTGTGGGTTTTACCTACAGTGCTATGGAACCTAAGGAAGCGGCTTCGGACTTGGTGGGGCATCTGCATGCGATCGCAGACACCCTCAAAGATCGCCAACCGGAAGAAGGCACTGCTCTAGCTAAACCTTGGCTAGTCACCATTGCTTTAGATGGCGAAAATTGCTGGGAGTTTTACGAACGAGATGGCATTCCCTTTCTAGAAAACCTTTACCAGCAACTCAGTGACGTTGACGATCTGAAGCTGGTCACCGTCTCAGAATATCTACAGGAATTTCCATCCACAGAGTCTCTACCCACGACTAAGCTCCATAGTGGGTCCTGGGTAGACGGTAGCTTCACCACCTGGATCGGCGACCCTGTCAAAAACCGGGCCTGGGATTTGCTAACTGCTGCGAGGCAAACCCTTGCTAACCATCCAGAAGCGACAGAAGCGGAGAACCCAGATGCGTGGGAAGCATTGTACGCTGCTGAAGGTTCAGACTGGTTTTGGTGGTTTGGAGAAGGTCATTCTTCCAATCAGGATGAGATGTTTGATCAACTCTTTCGAGAGCATTTGATTGCCCTCTATCAAGCATTAGCAGAACCCGTTCCTGAAAATCTTCACTCTCCCCTCGAAGAACACGAGGGCTCATCTGATCACCGTCCCCACAGTTTTATTCATCCGCTCATTAACGGTACGGTTGATGAACAAGACTGGGACAACGCTGGCCGGATTACCATTGCTGGTGCTAGAGGAACAATGCATCGCAGCAGTACGATTCAACGCCTCTGGTACGGTCTAGATCATCTCAATTTCTACATGCGGTTTGATTTTCAAGTGGGCAAGCGACCCGGCATTGATTCACCTCCAGAACTACATTTATTGTGGTTTTATCCTGGACAAACCATGAACAATAGCTTGATTCCGCTGGGGCAGGTTCCGGATCAGAGCCCCCTCAACTATCGATATCATCATCATCTAGGAGTCGATCTAACCAACCAAAATGTTTGGTTAGAAGAAGCTGCTGACCATGATCAATGGCATGGTAGATCTCACAATGCAAAAATAGGTCTAGATCAATGCTTGGAAATTGCAGTGCCTTGGGATGATTTGCACTTAGAGCCAGACTGGCCCCTAGAGCTCGTAATTGTTCTAGCGAAATACGGTGAATTCGTAGAACATTTACCGGAGAACATGCTAGTGCCATTTCAAGTCCCCTAAAGTAGGGTAGCTTGCCTAGACAAACTCAAAACAAGAAGGTCTTAGAGTAATTAAGTGCAGCTCTAAGACCTTCTTTATATTTTTTATCTAGTAAGTAGTGGCGATGAAAGTCTTACGCCTCTTTGAGGAAGCCATGATAGGCTTCCATGCCATGCTCACTGATATCGAGTCCCTTGATTTCCTCTTCTTCCGGTACCCGTAGCCCCGCAATCGCCTTAATAGCAGTCCAGACAATTGCTGTAG
>Ga0209185_1000354_pt1 | contig 57507 bp, 49 predicted proteins | sample SidtaG_2_FD_187425 | JGI IMG/M metagenome (GOLD analysis project Ga0209185, IMG submission 187425) | Marine algal microbial communities from Sidmouth, United Kingdom - Sidmouth_Asex2 metaG (SPAdes) (version 2) | ecosystem: Host-associated > Algae > Red algae > Unclassified | place: Sidmouth... | reverse complement strand
TACGGATGATGAGGAGGATGAGCGCAAATAACCATTGGGGCCAGGAATAAAAACATTCCATAAATAGGCCGGATATATGAGAGCAATGATTTTTCTCTCACACTATGATCAAATATCTTGCAAACGGAGTGGGTTCATATATGTAGGATATTAGGGTAACGCAGGAGCAGTTACCGAGAATAACCATGACATAAACTTAATGCCTTGCCTAAATTGTTTTTAGTTCCCACTGAAACCTGCATTTTGAATGGTAACGGGTATATATGGCACATTATAGCGAGATCTGTAAAGTGCCTTAACGTTGATAATTCAGGCGTTTATAGTTCAAGCGTTTATAATTCAGGTGTTTATAATTCAGTCACTTATAAAAAATAATGATAAATGTTTACCAAAAAATAGTTTAGGAAAAACAGTTAGGTATATAAGCGCTTAATAAAATCGTTATGAGATAAAACCTTACCAGCATTGGTATTAAGTAAATTTACACTATCGTGCAGGGCAGATTCTATTTTTTCAAATACTGAAGCGTCAATGATAGGATCATAAGCTTTAGGTCTAACCTTCATCCCTTCTAAAACCGCATACCAACTGTATTCAGAAAATAAATCGAGCTTATTGTTAACTAGTCGACCGTGTTCTTTAAAAAGTGCTAATTTAGTTTGCAATGAATCAGGGATAGGTAAGTTTTGCCACATTTTCCAAAAATTAGAATCTGTTCTGTTGCTGGTACAATAATGCAATACAATAAAGTCGCGTATGCAGTCGTATTCAATATCCATTAAGCGATTATATTCATTAATAGTTTCTTCATGTAAATTTTTATCAGGAATACTTTGTACAAAATTGAGCATACTTTTCATGATCAAATAAATACTAGTAGACTCTAGCGGTTCTAAAAAGCCAGCAGATAACCCCACAGCTAAACAGTTTTTATACCAAACTTTTTCTCTTTTACCGGTAGTAAAATTTATTATTTTAGGCTCAGTTATCGCTTTACCTTGAACGTTATTTTGTAAAAGGGATATGGCCTCGTCGTCACTGCAATAATCACTACAATATACATAGCCGTTACCTGTTCTATTTTGTAAAGGGATTTGCCAACGCCAACCGTGTTCATGTGCTGTAGAAACCGTGTAAGGTGGTAGTGATCCCATTTTTTCAGTTTGCATTGCTACAGCTTTATCAACAGGTAAAAAATGTTGCCAATTTTTTAAACCTACGCGTAATGCTTTGTTAATTAACAAAGCGCGTTGACCTGAACAATCTATAAAAAAATCCCCTTTTATAATGTTGTTGGTGTTTTTTTCTTGAGTATCTAGAACTACGCCGTCAATACGCCCATCTCGAGCTAAATGAACGTTATCGACATTTGCTTTAATTAGGATAATATTTTTATTTTTACAATAAGCCTCAAGGTATTTTGCGACTAAACCTGCATCAAAATGCAGCGCATACGAGGTACCTGAAAGGTTACTAGGGTTTTTAGGTTCAGGTATATAGAATTTATTTTGTTTAGCTAGAGCTATAGCTGGGGAAAAGTCAGTAAGATCATATTTACCACCGTTAAAATGATGTTTTAACCAGTGTTGATAAAAAGTTTTCCCGTCAATTTTTCCTCCTACAGTGCCAAATGGATGCCAATAACTGTGACCTTTTTCGTACCAGTCCTCAAATTTAATCGCGAGTTTAAATGTCGCGTTGGTTTTTATTAAAAAATCTTTTAGTGGAATTTGCAAGTATTCTAATAAATCAATAATAGAGGGGATAGTCGCTTCACCCACACCGATAGTCGGAATGTTAGGTGACTCAATCAGTGTAATAGAGCAATTAAGGTTGGGCAATGCTCGTGATAATACAGCCGCTGAAATCCAACCTGCAGTACCACCGCCAACAATAACATAAGATTTTATGGGCTTATTATCTATCACATGTATCCTCATTTTTTGGTTTTTAATTTACTATAATTAATGTAACTCGTTAAAAAAATTGAACTACATTTCAGCAAAATAGCTTTATTAATGTGAGATTAACCTTTATTGGAAAACTTTATTAGGTCTAAAAAAATTAGGCTTTATCAATAAAGATAAAGCCTAAAATTTTAACTTAAGTGAAACATTTAAGGGCTAAAAATTAAAATTTAGCGGTTAAACCTAACTGATAACGTCGCCCAGAATATTCAATAAGTGAAACACGCTCACGAACATCAGCATATTCTAATATATTTTCATTGGTTAGATTAATTGCTTCAAAGCTCACCGTTATTTGCTCACTCACATCGTATGATGTACTAAAATCAAATTGACCATAAGCATCGACATGTTGAGGTAACCCACCAGTGCGTGCTCCTTGTCTAGCATTTAAGAAACTATCACGCCAGTTATAAGCTAAACGTGCTTGAAAATTATCGTTTTCATAAAAGCCAATTACGTTATATGAATGCTTAGAGAAACCCTCTAAACCACCACCAGCAGATTTAACACCGTCTTGTACGATAGATTCACCCGCTGCATCTTTATCTTCACTCGAGGTATATGTGTAGTTAGCTTGAACACCAAAACCACTCAAAAATCCTGGTAAGTAATCAAAATAGTGTAAACCAGCAACTTCAAAACCAGACACACTACCACCACTGCGATTACCTTTTTCAGTTACCATTTCTTCTAAAGGTCCCCAACCATCAATTGTTACACCCGTATCTTCAGCGTAAGTACGTGAAGAAATAAAGCTATTAATGTCTTTATAGAATAAGTTAAGTGAATAAGAACTACCTGATTCAGCATAATATTCAAAAGATAAATCAAGCTGGGTCGCTTCGTATGGAAGTAAGTAAGGATTACCTCGGCTTTGACGGAAATCTTCAGCTCTTTGATTACTGTAGTTTCTGTTCACACCGGTATCTTCAAGCGATGGACGGGTAATAACTTTAGCTGCTGCTGCTTTAATAAAGTACCCGTTTTTATAATCTAATGATAAGTTTAAACTTGGTAAAAAATGGTTATAAAAGTTTTTCTCGCTAACTTCAGCAGGATCGGTAAATTCAACTTCAAGTACAATACCGTCGCCATCATCAGGTCGTGTTGGGTCTACAAACTTTTCAATACTGATACGATCTTTACGGTGACCAATTGAAGATACTTCAGTTTGCACATAACGAGCACCGATGTTACCTGACAAATTAAACGAATCGAATTCTGACATAAAATTTGTTTGCGCATAAATGGCTAAAGTCGTTTCTGTATTTGCTACTGAAGCGGCTTCATCTAATAATTCTTCATTCCAATCAGGTTCGTTTCGTAAGTTACCAATATCAGTTATAAATTGATTTAAATCATTTATTACCACAAAGTCGCGTGGAAAATCTCCATCTACATCAGATAAAAAGTCAGCACTTTTGTTCACTGAAAACAAACCAGCTGTCATACGTTTTTGAGTGCCGCAAGTATTAGTTGCAGCTCGTAAAACATCATCTTCAATGTTTTGATTACTACAGCCATTTTCGCTTTTATATAAACGACTTGATTTTTCACGGTCAGTGTAAGCGACACCAAAATCTAATGATTCAATAAACTCTCCATCAAATGTGTGGGTTGCGTCAAGTTTAACTTCTAAAATTTCATCTTCAAGCTCTGTATGACGAACATCATTCCAATGAGCTCTTACACTTTCAGGGTTACCCCAATCGATAGTTGAATCAATAGAAATTACATCTTGTCTGCTATCAAACTTTATATAATCAGTATCGGTAAGCCCTGATTCTTGTCCAGGAATACTTTGATCTACTGTATGGTTTATATAATGTGGTACAAATGTATTTTCTTTAGGTTCAGAAGTGGCTTTTGAATAAGATATGTCTCCAACTACCCGCCAGTTATCAGTAAATAATTCACTGTTAAATCCTAACATTTGCGTTGTAGAGTCTTGTCCTTCTTGTTTAAATAAACCATCAATTGGGCTACTTTCTTTCGTTGCCGACAATGCTGTTTGATTTTCTGAAACAACAACATCAGTCCAGCCAGCATATTGTAATGGGATTTGCATACCATTACTGAAAGTTTGGCGACTTAAATCTGAATAAAGGTAATCAAAAGTATTAATTACATTATCGTTTGGTGCCCATTGTAGTGTTAGATTAGCACTCGTTCTTTCACGTTTTTCTTCTTTTAAATTATACTCTGCACGCCCTGGATAATAGATGGAGCCCTTAGTAAAAGGTTGTCCATTTTCATCAACAATAGGGCCCGGCGCATAGTCAGTATTGTCGGCATCAAACTTGGCCCATAAATTTGTAGCAGCGGCATCTATACGGCTGGTTGAATCAACGCGGGATACTCCCACTAGTAAACCAAATGTATCGTCTTCAAAAGTATTACTATAAATACCAGAAAATTTTGGGTCTGTTTTGCCCGATAAATCGTTATATTTAAAGTTAACAGAACCAGCGGCATGCATACCGGGGCTGTCGAATGGACGAGCTGTTCCTATATTTACGTATGCTCCCAAGCTACCTTCAGCAATATTTGCACGCGAGGCTTTAATAACATCAGCACCGGAAATCAATTCTGATGGAAGTACTTGAAAGTCAAATTCTCTGCCTCTATCAGTGGTTGCCGTTGTGCGACCATTTAGTTTAACAGCATTAAATTTTGGTCCAAAACCACGTACTGTTATTTTAGAACCTTCTCCGTTGGTTCTTGAAATCATTACACCACTAATTCGTTGTAATGATTCTGCTACGTTTTGATCTGGAAACTTACCAATGTCTTCTGCAACAATACTATCTTGTATTGATGAAGCATTTTGTTTTAGCGACATAGACTTAGTTAAACTACTGCGAATACCTGTTACTTGAATAACCTCAGTGTCTTCAATTTTTTTATCATTTTCAGCTGCTAAAGAGTAGTTAGTACTTAAAGCGACTGAAATAGCTAGGCTAAGTGGTAGTAGTTTGAAGGTATTACTTTTTTTCATGAATATTTCCCCAATATCATAAACAATTTTTGTCTTGGGCAATAAAAACATCTTATTATTTTATATTAATGTTTTTAAAGCTATTTAGGTTGTTACTAATGTATTTACACAAGTAATTATTAATATTTAAATCCTTAAATAATTCATTAAACATTGTAATAAAATACAAAAATTCGTTTATTAGATTATGTATGAATTAATGCATTCGAAATTAATATGTCATAAATTAGTTTTAAATACACTAAGTTTTATACTTAATGTATTAAGTTTATATGAGAATCTTTATTTTATATGGTGTAGGCTTGTATGAAGGCTTTCGTAGTTTGGGAGCGGATTTTTGTTGATAGATTGTTAATTTTTTATTAAATAGTATTCAATTTAAGCAGGAGTTTAGTTTTTATATATTTTAAGTAAATAATCTTTTATTTATTTTTTAAACTATACCCGTTACCATTTAAAATGCAGGTTTCAGTGGGCACTAAAAACAATTTAGCCGTGAGCTTTGAAGCAACCATCCTGATTAGTAATAGGAAATATTTTCACATTAAACGATGATTTTTATCAACATTATGGAGTTTTAATGGATATCTCAATTGAAATTAGTTTGTATCCTCTGGCAGAAGAGAATTTTAAAAAAGAAATTTGGGGTTTTATAAAAAAACTTAGAACTGTTAATGGTTTAGACGTTGTAACCAATGGTATGAGCACACAAGTTTTTGGTGATTATGACTTGGCAGTCACTCATGTAATGAAAGAAATTAAACTGGTTCATCAAACTATTGGTTCTGCGGTTTTCGTTTGTAAGTTTATTGGTGGAAATAGATCGCAAGTAGAAGCCGAAATCTAGGGAATGTAATGATATGAAGAGAATAAGAAAAACATAATGGGATCTATTTTAGCGTACTATTTTACTTTACCTGTTTTAGAGCTTATTGCCGTATTTATGTCTTTAACATACGTGATATTAGCAGCAAAAAAAAATATTTGGTGTTGGCCAGCAGCTTTTATTAGTACTGTTATTTATACCTTTTTGTTTTATAAATTTTATTTATGGATGGATAGCTTACTTCAAACTTACTACATGGCAATGGCATTTTATGGTTGGTATTGTTGGAAGCAACCGAGTGAAAATTTACAAGGTAGTTGCATAGTATTAAAAACATACGCCTTTAAATTACACGTATATTCTATAATAGTCTTAACTATTGTGTCGCTTGGTATTGGAGTAATTATGGATAATTATACTCCAACTGATTTTCCGTACTTAGACAGTGCAACAAGTGTTTTTGCAGTATATTCAACCTATTTGGTGGCGCAGAAGGTTGTTGAAAACTGGCTTTATTGGATTGTAATTGATGCGGTATCAATTTATTTATATATTCAAAAAGGCCTAACCCCTACGGCGTTTTTATTTGGGGTTTTCATTATCATTGCTATTTATGGTTATTATACTTGGTATAACGAGTATAAAGATAAAGTGATGTTAAGCGACTACAGCAATTAATATGATTGATATAAGCCAACAAAAAATGTTTAACATGATCGAAACGTTACCTTGTTTTTCAGAGTCGTGCTTTTCAAGTTCATTCTTTGAAAGCTCTAGCGTTGAGAATTCTAACATAGAGCATATTCATAAACCGAATAACGTGGTATTGAATACACCTGTAAACTCTACAATAAAAAATACATTAATAATCCAACGTATTAAAGCAGGACAGAGTAGTTTGTGTTTTTTGGTTGAGCATCAATCCAATAAATACTTTGTAAAATATAATAATCAATACTCGCAATATTCTAATAATGATATTGTTGAAAATCATGCTTTTAACAGTGAGGTAATCGCTTCGCAAGCGGCTTCTAACATGGGTTTATCACCCAAGATTATATATTGGAATGAACATTGGCTAGTAAGCGAATTTATCGAAGGTAAAACCTTAGATGTTAGAGAACTTCACATATATAAAAAAATAGATATTGCACTTGATTTATTAATTAAATGCCATTCAATAAAGCACGATTTACCGCCTTTACAACCTCAAAAAATCATTGAAGATACGATAAAAACTGGTTATTTTTCAGACATAGAGCAAAATTTTACCAGGGCATTGTTTTGTAAGTTCCCTTTGTCCGATCCCGGTAATAATTTAGTTTTTAGCCATGGAGATATTAATTTTTCAAATATCATTTCAACTAAAAATCAAGCGTGGTTAGTAGACTATGAATGTGCATGTATAGCTGAAAGAGAGTTTGAAATTGCTATGTTTTTGGCGATTAACACACTTAACTCGTTAGATATTTTGTATGCTATTTCCAGTTATGAAAAGCTAAGTGGTTATAAGTTGAAACAGAGTAAGTTAAATGGGTATCTTTTATATTCTTACCTGCTAAATGGCTTGTGGTATATTCAAAAATCCAGAGAAAAAAAGAGTTCAACGCCTTTGTCGACTGAGTTAAAAACTTTTGCTTTAAAACAATTTACTTTGCTTAACAAAATTTTACCTCATGATTTACCTCACAGCTTACCAACAAGTTTTATAATGAGATAGAATGTTACAATGTTACGTCTAACTACCGTGCAGCTTTATCATTCTTGTCGCATACTAAATTATCAATAATTAGAGATTTTCTTTGTGAATTGGAAAAACATAATAAAAGACAATAATAAATTGTTTTGGCTAATTCACACAGCCGGATGGTTCGCTTTTGCTTTAGTTCATTACTTGGGATCTTTATTACACGATTTACGCGACATATTCATTGTTATTATTTTTTTAAATGCCTATTCAGGCTGGATGTTAACCGTGCCTTTACGATATATTTATCGTTATGTATGGAATTTTAACCCTCTGCAAATTGCTGCTAGCCTTATATTTGTTTCATTTATAACGGGTATTATTTGGCAGGTGATCAAAAATATAAATTATTGGGAAATATATAAACACGGCTATCGACCCGAATATTTAATTTACTACACCAAATTTAGTTTATGGTCTTTTTACATTGTAATAGGGTGGAGCGTATTATATTTTGGTATTAAGTATTACCAGATGTTACAAAAAGAAAAACAAAACGTACTAACTGCCAATACTGAAGCGCATCAAGCACAACTTAAAATGTTGCGATACCAATTAAATCCTCATTTTTTATTTAATACTCTTAACGCAATTTCAACTTTAATATTAGTTAGAGATAATAAAGTTGCTAATGGCATGGTGACTAAACTGAGTGACTTTCTTAGGTATACTTTAGACAATGACCCAATGAAAAAAGTAACACTTGAAAGTGAAATTCAAGTACTAAGTCTTTATCTAGATATTGAAAAAGTAAGATTTGAAGAGCGCTTAAATGTTCACTTTTCACTTGATGAAAACTGTAAAAAAGCACTCGTCCCTAGCATGATATTACAGCCTATTGCTGAAAACTCAATAAAGCACGCAATATCAGTTCAAGAAGAAGGCGGTAATATATTAGTTTCTGCTTATACTAATGGTAAAGACCTTTATATTGTACTCTCTGATAATGGTCCTGGAGCCACTATAGTCAATAATAATTTATACCGAGAAAGTGGTATAGGACTTATTAACACCCGAGAGCGTTTGCAAGCATTATTTAATGATAATTATTCGCTTATTGTGTCCAATAACACCCCAAAAGGTGTTAAGGTAAGTATAAGAATTCCCCTTCAAGTTGAATCTTAAATATGATACAAGTTTTATCTACTATCGTAGTAGACGATGAACCGCTTGCCCGAAAAGGTTTAATGGTTAGGTTAGCTGAACATCAAGATATTAATATTGTAAAAGATTGCAGTAATGGTCGTGAAGCTTTAGCGGCAATCAAAGAGCATACCCCAGATTTAATGTTTATTGATATTAGAATGCCGGGTTTAAATGGTTTTGAAGTTATCAATGAAATTATTAAACAAAACCTTGCTATGCCCATTGTAGTATTTGTTACCGCATTTGAAGAGTATGCTTTAAAAGCTTTTGAGATACATGCTCAAGACTATTTGTTAAAACCTGCAGATGACATACGAATTAGTAATGCATTAGATAAAATTAGAGAGCGAGTTTCCGATAAAGTTAATATCGAACAAAAGCTTAAATTGGCGCAATTGGTCAGTGATGTAACTGGCAATAACAGTGAAGATATATTAACAGCGTTAGAAAATAATAAACCAATAAATATTAATCAATATTCTGATGTGCTTGCGATTAAAGACGCAGGAGAAATTAGTAGAGTACCAGTAAAAAATATATTATGGATTGATGCAGCAGGTGATTATATGTGTGTACATACTCCCACTGAAACGCATATTTTGCGTCAAACCATGAAACAACTTGAAGAAAATTTAGACCCTAGAATTTTTATTAGAAGTCATCGCTCAACTATTGTAAATAAAAATTACATCAGTAAGTTTTGCAGCCAACTTAATGGTGAATATTATTTAGTGATGAGTAATGAAAAAGAATTAAAAGTAAGCAGAAGTTACAAAGATAAAGTAAAAAGTATAATCAACTCTTAAGTTTTGTTAAAATCTTGATTCTAAGCCGTGTGTTTTAAGTTTAGTGCGAATGGGGCAGCCCTTTAAAGTTAGCTTTTAAAAACTAAATAAACATTTATTAAATCTTACTCTATAAATCTCAATTTATAGCACTCTTTAATTTAAATACTAACCGCTTACAAAACTTATATACCTAATAAAATTTAGAACATAAAAAAGGTAGCTAAAAAGCTACCTTTTCTAATTTAAGTCTTTGTAAATTTTAACTTAAATGCTTTTTTTCAACCGTCAGTATTTTAAGTGTGTTTGCTGCACCAACCGTTTCCATTGAGTCACCATGAGTAAGGATGATTTTATCACCTACTTGTAGTTCTGATTTAGCGATAACAATTTTTAAAACATCAGTAGATAAGTTCTTATCTTTACTTGCTGTAGAATCAAACTCTACAGGGTAAACACCACGGTACATAGCTGATCTTGTTAATGTTTTGCTGTGTCTAGAAACAGAGTAAATTGGTAAGCCAGAAGTTATACGAGACATTATTTTACTCGTATGTCCTGATTCCGTTAGCGCAATAATGGCTTTTACACCGTCTAAATGATTGGCAGCATACATAGCTGATAAAGCAATGGTTTCTGAAATTTCAGAGAATTTTAATTCTAAACGATGGCTTGAGCAGTTAACAGAACGGTGAGCTTCAGCGCCAACACAAACAGCAGCCATGGCTTTAACTGTTTCTACTGGATATTTACCTGCAGCAGTCTCAGCTGAAAGCATTACAGCGTCGGTGCCATCTAAAACCGCATTTGAAACATCCATAACCTCTGCACGAGTAGGCATAGGTTGTTCAATCATGGTTTCCATCATTTGCGTAGCGGTAATAACCGCTCTGTTTAGTTGTCGACTTCTGGCAATAATGTGTTTTTGTTTACCAACTAATGCAGCATCACCAATTTCTACACCTAAATCACCACGAGCAACCATAACTACGTCAGAGGCTAATATTATACCGTCTAAAATATTGTCGTCATTTACTGCTTCAGCGCGTTCAATTTTAGAAACAAGTAAAGCATCACAGCCTGCGGCCTCTGCTAAAGAGCGTGCAAGGTGCATGTCGTCAGCGTCACGGGGAAATGAAACGGCTAAGAAATCAACGCCAATCTCTGCTGCTGTCAAAATGTCAGCTTTATCTTTTTCAGTTAACGCAGGAGCTGTTAAACCACCACCTTGACGATTAATGCCTTTATTATTTGATAAAGGTCCACCAACTGTTACTTCAGTAAATACTGATGTAAGAGTGGTACTTAATACTTTAAGTTGAACGCGACCATCATCTAATAAAAGGATATCTTCAACATTAACGTCCTGAGGAAGTTTTTTGTAATCAATTCCTACTTTTTCTTGAGTACCTTCACCTTTGGCTAATTCTGAGTTTAATTCAAATTTATCACCAACAGCTAACTTAATGGGACCATCTTTAAAGGTTGATACACGTATTTTAGGACCCTGTAAATCACCTAAAATACCTACATAAACACCTAGCTCTTTAGATATTTCACGTACTGCATTAGCACGATCTATGTGATCTTGTGCTGTACCATGAGAAAAGTTAAGACGTACAACGTTAACACCCGCTTTAATAACATTCTTTAAGGTTTCTCTACTTTCAGTTGCTGGACCCAACGTTGCAACTATTTTGGTTCTTCTAGGCATTTTAATCCTTAATTTTTTTAAATTAAATTAATTGGTAAAGGGTTTACTTTATTTTTTTCTGTCAAATCTTGAACTTCTTAAACTATCTTTTACTTTTTTGAGGTTATCTCTAAATTTAGTGCCCCGTCTTAACGTAAACCCCGTAGCTAAAATGTCAATGAGGGTTAATTGGGCAATACGTGATGACATAGGCATATACAAATCAGTATCTTCTGCTACATCAATTGATAATACAATATTACATTCTTTAGCTAAAGGTGAACATGCAGTGGTAATACCAATAACTGTTGCATCGTTTTCTTTTGCTAAGCTAGCGACTTCAACTAAAGATTTTGTACGACCGGTATGAGAAATAACCACTACAACATCGCCTTGGCGACTATTAATAGCACTCATTCTTTGCATTAATATGTCATCAAAATAAACAACAGGCACATTGAAGCGAAAAAACTTGTTTAATGCATCGTGTGCAACTACAGCTGAAGCACCTAAACCAAAAAAAGATATTTTATTGGCTTGAGTAAGAATATCGACAGAACGGTTGATAGCTGCAGTATCTAAACTTCTGCGTGCAAGTTCAAGGTTAGCCATGGTGGATTCAAAAATTTTTGTTGTGTACTCGTCAGCTGTATCATTTTCGTCAACATGTCTGTTTACATAAGGAGTACCATTAGCAAGGCTTTGTGCTAAATGTAATTTAAAGTCAGGGTAGCCTTTAGTATCTAAGCGCCTGCAAAATCGATTTACGGTGGGTTCACTGATATTAGCTTGTTTGGCCAAAGAGGCTATGCTGGCATGGATTACAGTGCCGGGCGAAGAGAGTATAACATCGGCTACTTTGCGTTCTGATTTACTAAATGTGTCAAGTTCGTTGGTTATTTTTTCTAAAATATTCATTAATTATTGACCCAAACCATAACATCTACTAATCCATTGTAATTAATTTTCTACATAATAACAGAACAAATGAAAATTTATTTCATAATCAATACTAATATAATGAATATGCGTAAAATTGGCAAATAATTAATTAGAATCACGATATATTTTCAAAAATAATTCTTCAAATAAAGTAAATATTCGTAGTTTGTAATAATAAAAGCGAATTATGTAATAAAATTACAAAAAGTTCTTTACTGATCGGGTAGCACAAGCTAAATTAAGTATTATAATAGGGTTTAGTGTGTCATAAACGAATTTAGAGAAGTAATATTATGAGTAATTTTGATAGCCAAGTGCCTAGTGAAATCGTTATTTTTGGCGCTTTAGGAGATTTATCTCGACGTAAATTATTACCTGCATTATACCAGTTAGATTGTGCAGGCTTATTAAATCCAGAAAGTCGTATTGTAGGTGTTGCACGTCAAGAACACGACTTAAAAGCCTTCGCTACTATCGTTAATGAAAACCTAACTAAATTTACTAAAGACGGGTTAAACGAAGAAGTATTAGAACGTTTTCTTAATCGCTTGGTATATCAAAAATTAGACTTTAAAGAAACCAGCTCGTTTAACAAGCTAGCAAAAACCCTCAAAGGTGCAAACGACACAAGAGTGTATTACTTTTCAACTGCCCCCGCTATTTTTGGTGATATTTCTGATGGTTTATATGCCGCTAATTTAATTACCGATAAAGATCGCGTAGTCATGGAAAAACCTATCGGGCATTGTCTTGAGTCTTCAAAAGTTATTAATGATCAAGTTTCTCGTTTTTTTAAAGAAAATCAAATTTACCGCATTGATCATTACCTAGGTAAAGAAACCGTACTTAATCTTCTAGTACTTCGTTTTGCCAACTCGTTATTTACAACTAACTGGGATAGAAACAGTATTGATCATGTTCAAATTACTGTTGCTGAAAGTGTTGGTATTGAGGGGCGTTGGGGTTTTTATGATGGTGCAGGTCAAATGCGTGACATGATCCAAAACCACCTATTACAAATTTTATCGTTATTGGCGATGGAGCCTCCAGCTGATCTTAGTTCTGATAGTATTCGTTTAGAAAAACTAAAAGCAATTAAAGCACTTGTGCCTATTGACCGTTTAAACATTAAAGAGAACACGGTTCGTGGTCAGTACGCTGACGGCTTTTTAAATGGAAATCCTGTACCAGGTTACCTAAATGAAGATGGTGCTAAAGCAAATAGCCATACTGAAACTTTTGTTGCTATTAAAGCAGAGATTGATAATTGGCGTTGGGCTGGTGTTCCCTTTTATCTAAGAACCGGTAAAAGAATGCCAAATAAGCACAGTGAAATTGTAGTCCACTTTAAACAACAACCTCATAATATATTCAAAGAAAGTTACTCAGATTTACCTCCAAATAAATTAACCATTCGTCTTCAACCGGATGAGGGTGTTGAGTTACAGATGATGAATAAAATACCAGGTATTGCTACACAAATGCATATTCAAGAAAATAAACTTGATTTAAGCTTTACTGATACGTACGAAGATGAAAGGGTGGTTGATGCATACGAGCGTTTAATGCTTGAAGTTATTAACGGTAATCAATCTTTATTTGTAAGCCGTGACGAAGTAGAAGCCGCATGGACTTGGGCTGATGGTATTATTGAAGCTTGGGGTGAAACCAACGAACCACCAAAACCGTATCCTGCAGGTTCTTGGGGACCGGTATCTTCAATTGCCTTAATTGCACGTGACGACAGACAGTGGGTTGAATAATGCAAAATTTAAATGATTTTAATACGCGTAAAGAGTTAGATGTCGCCCTTGCAGCTAAAGTTGCAAGTGAACTAAAAAAAGCCATCGCTGAAAAAGGCAAGGCAAGCATGGCGGTTTCTGGTGGTTCAACACCTAAAGGTTTTTTTGCAGCATTGTCACTTATTGACTTAGCTTGGAGTAAGGTAACTATTACTTTAGCCGACGAACGATGGGTAGAATTTGATAACGATGCAAGTAATACTCGTTTAGTGCATGAAAATTTATTACAAAACAAAGCTAAATTAGCCACTTTTTTTCATATTAAAAAAGGTGAGTTGTTATCTGAACAGACCTTAAGTGAGTTAAACAAACAGGCCAAAGAGGATTTGTTACCACTTGATGTACTTATTTTAGGTATGGGTGAAGATGGTCATACAGCATCATTATTTCCTTGTAGCGATCAAATCGAACAAGGCTTATCGCTTGATAATTCAAATGCTTTGATGAAAGTTGTGCCTAAAACTGCACCTAACGATCGTATTACCTTTACTTTTGCTCATCTTATACAAAGTAAAAATATTATTTTACACGTATGTGGCGAAAGTAAAAAAGTAGTTTTAGCAAAAGCTAATGCAGGTACAGATTTTTTTGAAATGCCTGTAAGAGCTTTTTTACAAAACCAAACAGTTACTACACAAATATATTGGGCAGAATAATATGAAAAAAGAAATTGTAGACATTACTCAGCGCATTATAGAACGAAGTAAAAAACCAAGAGACGCGTATTTAAAAAAAATCAGATCAGCTAAATCGAATACTGTTCATCGTGCTAACTTATCATGTGGTAATTTAGCCCACGGCTTTGCTGCGTGTGGAAAAGAAGATAAACAAAAATTACGTGGATTAAACCACTCAGATATTGCCATTATATCAGCATATAACGATATGCTTTCAGCGCATCAACCTTATCAAACTTATCCAGATATTATTAAAGCAGCAGTTTCTGAAACTGGTGGTGTTGCTCAGTTTGCTGGTGGTGTTCCAGCCATGTGCGACGGAGTTACACAAGGTCAACCGGGCATGGATTTAAGCTTAATGAGCCGCGACGTTATTGCAATGTCAACAGCCGTTGGCTTGTCACATAACATGTTCGACGGCGCACTAATGCTAGGTATATGTGACAAAATTGTACCTGGATTAATGATTGCCAGTATGACTTTTGGTCACTTACCTACGGTATTTGTGCCAGCAGGTCCTATGCCATCTGGCATACCCAATAAAGAAAAAGTGCGTGTTCGTCAACAATATGCCAAAGGAGAAGTTGGCAAGGAAGAGTTATTAGCTGCTGAATCTGCCTCTTATCACAGTGCTGGAACCTGTACCTTTTTTGGCACAGCCAACTCTAATCAACTAGTTATTGAAGTAATGGGCTTGCATCTTCCAGGTGCTTCATTTGTTGCCCCAAATACCGAATTAAGAGAAGAATTAACTAAAGCTGCTGCTCGTCAAGTGACTCGTTTAACTCAACAAGCCGGTAACTACATGCCTATTGGTGAAATGATTGACGAACGTTCAATCGTTAACGCCATTGTAGGGCTTACAGCAACCGGTGGTTCTACTAATTTAACCATGCACATTATTGCCTTTGCTCGTGCCGCAGGCATTATTATTGATTTTCAAGACTTTAATGATATTTCAGATGCTGTGCCACTAATTACCCGTATTTACCCTAATGGGCATGCCGATATAAATCATTTTGAACAATCTGGTGGTATGGCTTTGTTGTTTAAAGAGCTTATTGATGGTGGACTTGTTCATGAAGACGTTGAAACTATTTGTGGTCGTGGTTTAAGTCGATATACCAAAAAGCCTGTACTTGAAAACGGTGAACTCATTTGGGTTGATGGTGCTACAAAATCAAGTGACAAAGAAGTTATTGCAACGGTAAATCAACCCTTTAAAGCTGATGGTGGTTTAAAAGTTCTAAAAGGCAATTTAGGAACCTCGGTGATTAAAACTTCATCTTTAAGACCTGGATGTGAAATTGTTAATGCACCAGCTGTTGTATTTGAAGATCAAAACGACCTAGATGCTGCTTTTCAATCGGGTGAATTAGATAAAGACTTTGTTGCTGTAGTTAGATTTCAAGGGCCTAAAGCCCGTGGAATGCCTGAGTTGCATAAATTAACACCGCCACTGGGTGTACTGCAAGATAAAGGCTTTAAAGTCGCATTACTTACCGACGGCAGAATGTCTGGTGCCTCGGGTAAAGTGCCTGCTGCTATTCATTTATGCCCAGAAGCATTAGATGGAGGTTTAATAGCAAAAGTACAAACTGGCGATATGATTTCATTAAACGGTGCAACAGGTGAGCTAAATTTATTAGTGAGTGAAGAAGAACTTGCTAAACGTGAAAATGCCCAATTTCAAGTTAATGGTCATCACGAAGGCTTAGGTAGAGAGCTTTTCGGATTTATGCGCAGGTCTTTAAGTTCTGCAAATACTGGTGCATGTTCATTGTTCGATCAGGAAATATAAAAATGAGCTCAGTTATCAATTTAGTTGCTGATATTGGTGGTACCAATTTAAGAATGGGTACCATCGATAAAAAAGGTAATATTAGTAATCTTGAATTATATCGATGCAGTGAATTTTCAGGGTTAGCTGATATTATTAAAAATTACTTATCGAAGATTGATACGAATAACGCTGTTATTAATGCATGTTTTGCTATAGCTTGCCCAGTTAATAATGATTTGATTTCGATGACTAATTTACCTTGGCAGTTTTCGAAAACAGAACTTCAAAGCTTGTTAAACCTAACTGAGATGTATTTTATAAACGACTACACCGCTATTGCACATGCAGTCCCAATGTTAAGTGATAAGCAAAAAATACAAATTGGTACTGGTAACGTTGTACAGGGTAAACCTATTTCTATTTGTGGACCTGGTACTGGCTTAGGTGTTGCTAATGTAGTTAGTGTGAACGATCAATGGGTTAGTTTAGGGGGGGAGGGAGGTCATGTAGATTTTGCTCCTACCGATGAGTTAGAAATTAAAATTCTTAACTATTTACTCACTAAGTATGATCATGTTTCATACGAACAAGTACTTTCTGGACTTGGCTTACAACAAATTTATCAAGCGTTAATGACTATTGATGGCAAAGAGCCTGAAGCGCTTAAAGCAAAAGACATTACCCATAAAGCTATCAACAATGAATGTGATGTATGTAAACAAACACTTGATAAGTTTTGTGAAATTTTAGGAAGTTTCGCCGGCAACTTGTCGCTAACTTTAGCAAGTTTTGGTGGAGTATATATTGCTGGGGGCATAGTTCCTCGGTTTGTTGAATATATTAAAAACAGTAACTTTAGAAGTCGATTTGAAGCAAAAGGGCGGTTTGAGTTTTTTAATCAAGCCATTCCAACATTTGTTATTACTGAGCCACAACCTGGTTTATTAGGAGCATCTGCTTACCTTTGCCAAAAACTTAACTTAAAAATGTATAAAGAGGAATTATGACGTTATCAAAAAATTGGCAAGTATCGCCAAAAGATCTTTTTGCCATGGGACCGATCGTTCCAGTACTTGTAATTAAAGATGTAGCCGACGCTTTACCTATTGCAGAGGCATTATTAGCTGCTGATGTTAAAGTGTTGGAAGTTACTTTAAGAACACCAGCAGCATTAGACGTAATAAGTATTATTGCAAAAGAATTACCAGAAGCTGTTATCGGTGCCGGTACTGTAACCAACCGAGCTATGTTACAACAGTGTTATGATGCAGGTGCTAAGTTTGCCATCAGCCCAGGGCTTACAAAAGACCTATTAAAAGCTGGTAATGAAGGTAATATTGCATTGATCCCTGGGATTTCGTCTATTTCTGAACTAATGGACGGAATTGATCTTGGTTACGACCACTTGAAATTTTTCCCTGCGGAAGCTTCAGGCGGTGTTAAAGCGCTACAATCAATCGGCGGGCCTTTCCCTGATATCAAATTTTGCCCTACAGGCGGCATTAATATTAATAATGTGCGTGACTATTTAGCATTACCTAACGTTTCATGTTGTGGTGGTTCTTGGTTAGTTTCAGATGAAATTGTTACTAATAAAAACTGGTCAGCAATTACCGATTTAGCTGGTCAAGCATTAGCTCATGTTCGTTAATATCAAAATATAAATTTTTTATTATTGAATTTTGAAAGCCAGATATGATAAATATTTGGCTTTTTTATTATCTAAAAAATCGACTTCATAGCCTACATTGTATTTAATAAACCTATCATTCATATGACGATGTAGATCATAATTAAAACATAAGTATATAGTTAAAATATCTTGAAAAACGTTAAAATTCAATTATTTAAATTGATTTTAATGCAGTCATTATAGCTAAAGTTAATAAATTAATTTTACACTTTAACTCGATACTCATCTCAACATTTAAAATCTTAGCTAAATTTAATTACCCAAGTTTTTTAGCGCCCGATTCCATTCAAATTTTAAATAAAATAATCTTATATTAGCTTTAACATAATTTAGAAACATAACTCAGATTTATTTTTGTTAATAATGTTGCAAAACTGATTATTTTAAGTTACGGTTTGAATAACACCGGTTCATTCTTTATAATTTAAGATTTAACCGGTTTTTTAATAAAAATAAAATGAACCGGTTCATGGTTTGGTTTGATAAAAACTACTATGTTCTGGTGAAATACTACAAGGGGTGAGAAATGAATTTTATATTTGGAACTAAACCTTCCGAGGTGCTGTTAGTTGCAGCTTTGGCAGTAGGGGGGCTTTCAGGTTGTGTTGATGAGGGTAAGCTAAATACTGATACAGTTGAATATACCCCAGAAGAAAGACCATTAGGGGTTATTGCAGGTGAAAGTTCTGAATATGAACCTGGAAGTGCAGTTTCATTGAATGGTCGTTTGATAGGGACTACTAATGGTCAAACTATTTTATGGAAACAAAAAAGTGGAACACCTATTGAAGGAATTACTGATTGGACTCAAGCTACTTTAAACTTTAACGCTCCACAAGTTATAGGTATCGAAGCGTTTGTATTTGAAATTACAGCATTAGAGAGTGATGGCACTGTAGCGGTTGATAAAGATGGTAATCCACTGGTTTCTGAAACTAAAATAACTGTTTTTGATCCAGCTACTAAAATATTTTATGAAATTGAAGATCCAGCCTTTGCGACACTAAAGGGTATTGAGGCGGTAACTGAAGGTAATGATCAGTATATCCTTGGCGCAAGTGGAAATAGTCATACTGCTGACATGACTCCGGGCACTACCGTAGAATACAAGATAAATTCTGATAAAGAACAATTTGTTAGTTTGTATGCCGCTTTAGCGGCACCCTACGATTCAAAAAACGCCAAAGTAACCGTAAACGGTATTGAGTTCGAGTTTACTGTTAATACTTCTGGCTTTACAGAATACCGTGTTGGGGTTGTTAAATTAAACGCTGGCGAGAATATTATAGAAGTTGGCGGGGGATGGGATTATTATCGTGTAGATTACATAATGACAGTACCCGCTGCCCAACCACCTAAACCTCTAGCAGTTTTACCGAAATTGGTAAACGATAAAGCTTCACAAGCAGCGAACGATTTAATGGTTTTTCTTACTGAGAATTATGGTAAATCAACGTTATCAGGTCAAACTGAATTCCCTAGAAAAGATGGCAATGTTTTCCCACTTACAGAATTTAACAAAATTGTAAGTGCTACAAATGATGACGCGCCTGCAGTTGTTGCTTTCGACTTAATGGATTATTCAGCTTCTGCTACTGCAGATTCAACAGGTTTAACTGAATCTATAATTGCAGAGCACAAAGCGAAAAACTTTATTGTTTCAATATTACATCATTGGAGAGCGCCAAGTGGCAATACTGGAGATGTAGGTGCTTTTTATACTAAAAATACAACCTTTGATTTAGCAGCAGCACTTGCTGACAAAAATAGTGCTGAATATGCTGAGCTTATCACTGGAATTGATATTGCTGCGGCTGAACTACAAAAACTTGAAGATGCAGATATTCCTGTTTTATGGCGCCCTCTACATGAAGCCGAAGGCGGTTGGTTTTGGTGGGGAGCTAAAGGGTCAAGTGCGTTAAAAGAATTGTGGGTGATCATGTATGATCGAATGACTACTCATCACGGTTTAGATAACTTAATTTGGGTATTTACCCATACCTCATCATTAAGTGAAGACTGGTACCCAGGTGATGCATACGTTGATATTGTTGGGTATGACGGTTATGCAGAACCTAAAAACAACCCTGAAGCCACTTTTACTAGCCAGTATGCAACACTTAAAAATCGTCACAATGGTGAAAAACTAGTAGCACTTACTGAAACAGGCACCATCCCTAATGTAGCCACAATGCACGAACAAAATGCTTGGTGGTCTTTCTTTATTACATGGAATTCAGAAATTTGGAATTCTTCATCTTTAATAGGTCCTGATGGCGCTTTAGCTGCTGATATTGATGCAAATTATTCTTTTGATGGAATAATCAATCTTGCTGACGTACCTGGCGGCAGAACCAAAGTTAAAGCTGGAATTTATGAAGACTTTGAAATTAACACTGCTGGCTTTGAAGGACAAATAAATTGGTCGCCGTCACCACAGGTGTCAGTTTCTAACGGTTGGTCTACAAGTGGGGCATATGCATTAACTTATGCAAAAGATCTCAGCGCTGAAACTACCCCTACTGATGTTATTATCCAAACTTATCCAATTGATGGAATTGATGTTACGGACGTAACCAACTTAAAAGTCAGTGCTGGCGCCCTAAATGCAGGTGATTCAGTGACTGTTAATTTATGGGCTAAAAACTCTGATGGTGTATGGAGAGACACTGGTGGAACAGCTTTAGTTAACGGCAGCGTAGAACTATCCTTAGATATTTCTGATATCGATTTAGTTAGTGGGTTTGGTTTACAAATACAAGGTTTTGACGCTTCATCTACCAACGCAATTTTCTATCTAGATAATGTGCGTTTAGATGATAAAGTTATTCATGATTTTGAACCTAATACTTATGGTTTTGATGGACAGATAAACTGGAGTAATAGTCCTGGTATTACTTTAACTAATGGTTGGTCGACAAGTGGTGCGCAAGCATTAACTTATGTTAAAAACCTAAGTGCTAAAGAAAGTCCAACAGATGTCATCCTGCAAACTTACCCTACTGACGGTATTGATGTTAAGGATATTACAAACTTAAATGTAAGTGCTGGTGCATTAAATGCTGGTGATTCAGTAACCATTAATTTATGGGCTAAGGATTCTGCAGGTGTATGGCGCGATACAGGTGGAACAGCTCTAGTTGATGGTGCAGTAGAATTATCTATTGACGTTTCTGATATTGATTTAGTTAGCGGTTTTGGATTACAGATCCAAGGTTTCGATGCTACATCTACAAACGCTATGTTTTATCTAGATAACGTACGCTTAGATGATAAAGTTATTTACGACTTTGAAGGTACAGGAAAGTATGAATTCCAAGTAAATTGGAGTCCAGCAGCGGGTATTCAATTAGCACAAGATTGGACTGTTACTAGCAATAATTCTTTATCTGGTGTCACACAGTTAGTTGATGGAGACGATAACATTATTCTGCAAACTTATCCTGTAGGCGGTATTTTGTTAGGTGATGTTTCTTCCTTGAAGGTTACTGCTAATGTTAAGGATGCTGGTGATGCGGTACAAGTGCAATTATTCGTTAAAGATGAGGAAGGTACTTGGAGTGATAGTGGTTCAGTTGATATGGTTGACGGTGGAGTAGAGCTTTCAATTGATTTAACTGGCTTAACAGAGCTTAGCGGTTTTGGTGTTCGTTTCATGGGGGCTGTTAATTCAGTAACTGAATCGACTTACTATATCGACAATGTAGAGTTTGTTAAGTAGATACTTAGCCTAACTCAATTCTAAATAAAACATGAAGAGTTGGTTTAAGGGTGAATCTCTCCCTTAAACTGCTCTTACTATAAAAACAAAGACAATAGGAATGAATATGCCTTCCGATAAAAAATTATTTAAAAAAAGTTTACTATCTGCAAGTATTGTTACTGGTCTTATGTTTTCTGCGATGCCCTTAATGGCAGCAGAAAATAACAAAAAAGCAGCCTCTGAAGAAATTGAAGTCATTCAAGTTACAGGTATTCGTGGGTCAATTATCCAAGCAATGAATACTAAACGCTTCTCTGGCAGTGTTGTTGACTCTATTTCAGCCGTTGATATTGGTAAACTACCCGATTCAACTATTGCTGATTCTCTTCAACGTATTACCGGTATTCAAATTACTCGTTCAGGTGGTGAAGGTGCCAAAGTAAATATTCGTGGTAATGGTAATGTCGCTACAACTTTAAATGGCGAGCAAATGATCACGGCAGGAAGCATTACCTCTGTAACCGCTGATTTTGCAGATATTCCGTCAACAATGGTTTCGGGTTTAGATGTGTATAAATCATCTCAAGCTAAAAATATTGTAAGTGGATTATCAGGTACTATTGATTTAAGAACTAACAGACCATTTATGCTTGAAAATGGCTGGACGACCTTAGGCAAGGCAGAAATAACTCATGGTTCTTTAGGTGGTGATATAGACCCTACTGTTTCAGCATTTGTTGGTTACAACAATGATAGGAAATTTGGGTTTACTTTAAATATTTCTAAATCTGATAGTCATTTAGCTGATTATACTAATGGCTCACAGGGTGGTGAACCCGGTAGTTACGGCGGTTGGGCTTTTATGGCTAAAGAAGCATCTAATTTTGTTGACGACAATGTTGATGTAAATGGCGATGGCGACTTTAATGATGTGTATTATGCATTTCAAGGGCATCAAGCAAGTAATCGTTTTATTGATAGAGACCGTACGGGCATTAATGCCTCTGCGCAGTATGAGATATCTGAAAACTTATTACTAACGGGTGACATTTTTTATACCAAATTAGATGAATATCAATTCACTAATGCTGTAACGGCTAGTCAGGCTTGGACGGGTGTTACTGGCTGGTTTACACCTGAAATGATGACTGAGTATGAAAATATAACACATGTTGATGGTCAAGCCGTTATAGGTGAAGGAAGTTTTTATACTATTCAGTCAGCTGATTATCAAGCGAGAGTTGTTAAAGCACAATCTGCAACTAGAGTGGTGGAAAAAGAAGCGTTAAATACTAATTTAGAATTAACTTATGATTCTGGTGATTCTTTAACATTAAACTTACGCTGGGTGCATGGTGAAGCTTCCGGTGATGAAACCAATAGTGTCGTAGATGCATTCTTAACTGATGGCTCTCAAATTGGTGATACTTACCATGGTCCAGGTAAAGAGTTTATTAGCAACGTAAACCCATGGGGTTACGCAGGTGTACCTGCGTTACTGCCCGATGGTACGATAAGTGATAAACATACTCAAATTCCTGTAAATATTAATTATTCTAACGGAAGTCAAAATTGGGCTTTTGACGATGTTACCCTTGAAGATGGCACTACCGAAGTTTTTGGCAGTAACTTAAATCGTTATAGTAATAAATCAAGTAATCTTTACGGAACATATACCAATGCGGAATTTGATGCACTTCGTCTGGACGGCTCATATGCGTTAGAGTTTGAATCTGTTTGGTTAGAAATGGTTGCATCAGTAGATTTTGGTTTACGTAAAGCTAAGCGTGAAGTGACTAAACAAGGGTGGTATGGCGGTGTAGCTAGAACCAACCAATATGGCGATGCATTTCTAGCTCGTTGGAAAGATACTGCAACTGATGCGCCAATAACGGTTGAATCCTACATTGCGCCTATTTCATTTACCGAACTTAATGAAAAAGGAATGATAAAAGGTATTAGTGACTTTCATGGTACGACGGGTTTAGGTGAAATGTTTTTTGTTGATCCTGAAGCGATGAAAGATCCTATTGCATGGCATAATGAAATTTACGGCACTAATGTTTTAGTTGATGATGCGGCTAATATATATTCGGTTGAAGAAAATGTAACTTCTGCCTACGTTCAGTTTAACTTAGACGGCGAACTAGGAGGTTTTAGTTATACTGGTAATATTGGTGCGCGTTACATTAAAACAGAGTTTGATATTACCCAAAGTGATTCATTAGTTGGCAACGTTGCAGAATTTAATGGTCAAGAGTTTTTAATAGGTCCGGGTATTTTACAACCTGTCGGTGTACAAACTAATACCATAAATGAATACAATGACTTTTTACCTGCCTTTAACTTAGCTGTAGATTTAACCGAAGAACAAATATTAAGATTGTCTTATACTAAAACAATCTCTACTCATAATACTGATGATTTAGGAGGAGGTTTATCCGTTAACCGTGTTAAAACTTGTAATTTAACAACCACATCAGGTGAAACTATTTTTTGTGCTACCGGCGGATCGCAAAGTGGTAACCCTAAGTTAGAACCTTACCGTAATGAAAACGCGGAAATATCTTATGAGTGGTATTTCAGTGAGACGGGTATGTTTAACGTGGGTACTTTTATTGTTAAAGGGAAAACTGAAAACAGATCCGTGTTAGTTCCTCGTAGTGACATTACCGATAGTGATGGTGTTGTACGTGGATACGATATTGATACCAATTCAAATACGGGAGTAGTTCCTATTCAAACAAGCCAAAACTTTTCAGTTTCAGGTGAGTGGAGTGACCCGGGGGTTGAAATTGGTTACCAACAAGGGTTCGATTTTTTACCGGGTAATTGGGGTGGTTTAGGTGTAACAGCTAACTACACCTTTTCTCCTAATGATAGTACACAGACAGATTATTATGGCGAAATTTTACCAGGTGCGGGTAATTCCAAGCACCAAAGTAACTTGGCTTTATGGTATGAAAAAGATGGAATTCAAGCCCGTATAGCACATAACTACCGTAGCGAAATGTTTCAAGCCCTAAAACAAGAAGGTTTATACCAATTCTCATACTATACTCAAGCAACTAATTATATAGATGCTTCTGTAAGTTATGAATTAAATGATTCAGTTACGCTTTCTTTACAAGGAACAAACTTAACAGAAGAAGTTCAAGAAAATTACCACCAATGGTCATCTCATATTGATGGTCGTGTATACGCTGAAAGACGTATTACTGCAGGTATACAAGTTAAGCTTTAAAGAGTAGATTTGTTAGATTTTTTTAATCTCTTATAAGTTTTAACTTGCAAAAGCCGTTCATTATTTTGAACGGTTTTTTTTGTGAAAAAATTTATAATAATAACGGGTATACATAAAATGAAATGTTTTGGTGAGTTAACAGAGACCTTCGTTCATCTGCTGTTTAATGTTGAAGTTTATGGGCGATCAAATAGATGGCTTGAATTTAAAATCGTATAAATTCAAAAAATAGACATAAAAAAACCAAGCAACGCTTGGCTTTTTCAACAAATAACAAATATTACCTAATACTTAGTTACAGCTAACTATAGTAATAATGCAGTAATCGATATTTTGAATTACTAGTTTTTATAGTTAATAACGTGTGCGGCTAGATCAAGTACTTTATTAGAATAACCAATTTCATTGTCGTACCACGAAACCACTTTAACAAAGGTATCAGTTAATGCGATACCCGCTTTAGCATCAAACACTGATGTGCAAATTTCACCTACAAAATCGTTAGAAACCACTTGATCTTCTGTATAACCTAAAACACCCTTTAATGAACCTTCAGAGGCTTGTTTCATTGCGGTACAAATTTCTTCATAAGTAGCAGGTTTTTTCAAGTTAACCGTTAAATCAACGACCGAAACATCAGGAGTTGGAACACGAAATGCCATGCCCGTTAACTTTCCATTAAGTTCAGGAATAACCTTACCTACAGCTTTAGCTGCTCCTGTAGATGAAGGTATAATATTTTGACTAGCACCACGTCCGCCGCGCCAATCTTTAACTGAAGGGCTATCAACTGTTTTTTGAGTAGCAGTAGTTGCATGTACCGTTGTCATTAAACCGTCTGCAATACCCCAGTTATCATTTAAAACTTTAGCAATAGGAGCTAAACAGTTAGTAGTACACGATGCGTTTGAAACAATATCTTGGCCTTTATACTTATCAAAGTTAACACCGGATACAAACATCGGTGTATCATCTTTAGAAGGAGCAGATAATATAACTTTTTTAGCACCTGCAGTAATGTGTTGGCGAGCAGTAGCGTCAGTTAAAAATAAACCAGTAGACTCTACAACAACATCAACGTTGATTTCATCCCACTTTAATTCTTCAGGATTGCGCACTGCAGAAACACGAATAGTATGTCCGTTTACAACCAAGTTACCGTTTTCAACTTCAACAGAACCTTTAAAACGACCATGGGTTGAGTCATATTTAAGCATGTAAGCCATATAATCAACATCAATTAAATCATTAATGCCAACTACTTCAATATCATTTCTTTCTGCTGCTGCTCTAAATACGAAACGGCCAATGCGGCCAAATCCGTTAATACCTACTTTAATAGTCATAGTAAAATCCTAAGTAACAATAATGTAGTAAAATTACATCATTTTCAAAAAAATTCAAGTAAAACTTCTGGTTTTGATGAAAAACTCAACGTATTTATGTAAATTTAAATCATAATTTATAACCTAACATATTACGAGTTTTTAGACGCTCAATTTATAGTCATTCACTTTACTTAAAGTTATAAAAATTAACTTATCAGCTACTTTTTAGATAGGCTTAATTAAGTTGTAAAACATTAAATGAATTATTTGCTTACGTTATAATAGTGCTTACTTCTTTTAAAAAATGTAACTTGTACCCGTTACCAATCAAGATGCTCGTTTCAAAGCGCGTGAGCGTCAACATTTATAAAAAGTAATTCAGGGCTATACTTTGTTGTAACGGTCGTTCCCTCATAAAAAGTATTAACCATGAAGTTATTTTTTGAGAAATAACGTTCAAGCGCTTCTTCGATGGGTCTAAAAATAATTTATACGGCGTTATTATGTTTAGTCTTGTTTTATATAGTTTCTATATGGATGTTGAGCATTAGAGTAATGCAGGAGCAGCTACTGAGAATAACCATGACATAAACTTAATGCCTTGCATGCGTGGATGTAGATCTTAGATTTCGTTAGGAACTTGAAATTTGTGCCTAAATTTTTTTAGTTCCCAGTGAAACCTTCATCTTGAATGATTACGGGTATATATTTAAAATATCATGTAATTTCAGTTATGTGGCTTTGGATAAAGTATACTCATTTTAATCAAGACAAATAACGAGGTAAATCATGAATGATCAAGACTATAAAGATAAGTTATCAGACGAAGCTTATAAAGTTTGCAGATTAGCCGCTACAGAACGCCCATTTTCAGGAATTTATAACGATCACTGGGAAGAAGGAAGTTACCTTTGTGCTTGTTGCGATATAACGTTATTTTCTTCATCACATAAATTTGATACGGGTTGCGGATGGCCAAGTTTTTATCAGGCAGTTGAAGGTAATGTAAATTATGTTGAAGATCATTCAATTAATATGAAACGTACTGAAATTATTTGCGCGGCATGTAATTCACATCTAGGTCACGTTTTTGACGATGGTCCCCAGCCAACGGGTAAAAGATATTGTGTGAATTCTTTAAGCTTATCTTTTAATAAAAAAGTGCAAATTTAAACCGTTTTTTAGCGTTATTTATTCGCACCAATGTAAACCGTAGATAGTAAAATTTTATAGTAGGTTAACTTGCCTTTTTATGTTTTTAAGTAATACTTAACTAGATTGGTTATGTAACAAACTATCTAATAAATTATTTAATATGGACAAGGAGTGAATAATGTCAATTTCAATGAATACGACTAACCCTATTTTTTCACAAACAGAAACGGCTCAAGGGCTTAAAGTTATAGGTGCAGCTAAAAATCAAATGGAGCTTGAAGGTAAAATGGCATTGCAACTTATTCAATCAGCCAGTGTTCCTCAAACACAGCCTTCAACTACTAATCTAGGAAGTGTAGTAAATATATCGGTTTAATGGTGAATGTTACTTTTTTCAAAAAGTTTTAATAAAGCTAAACAGCTCAAAGGCATCGAGCTGGTTTAGGTAAACCTGCGTATTTTGTGGCTTGTTTTGCAGGTCCTTCTGGAAATAATCTAAATAAATACCGGCTACTCGCCTTTTCTTCCCCAAACTTTATTTTTAGCGCTTTTGTTAACGCCCTAATTGCAGGTGATGTGTTATAGGTTAAATAAAATTCCCTTACAAACGTTACGATTTGCCAATGTGCTTCTGTTAAGACTATATTATCTAATTTCGCTAACATCTGAGCAATATCTTCGCTCCATAAAGTAAAATCTAATAAATATCCGTGTTTGTCTAAAGGGATGGTTGTTCCGTTAAATTTTAATGCCGCTGTCATATATCTTTTCTTTAGTTAAGTAACACGAAGTAAATAAACGTTAATGATCATTGCCAAGTTATAGTTGAATCATATCGAAAGGTTAGTGCAATAAGTTGTGTTATTGAAATGGGTTTCGATAAATTTTTATCAAATTCAATGAACCTAGCTTTAGCATGAGTATGTAAGTGAAATACCGCTAGAGTAGGGTGCTGCTTTTTTAAATGAGTAAATAACGAATGATTAAGATTATAACAACCGTCATCTATAAATACTAAAGCATCATCAGGTTTAATAGATTGAATACATTGTACAAAGTCATTTTTTTCATAGGCTGATGTTCGTTGTATATGTAAAATATTCATGAGTAAATCAGAACCTTAAAATAACATGATGGAGATGTAACTTATTCGAAAACTCACTAACGTCTAATAGTTGAATATTTTCAATATGAAAGTCTTCAATTAAGCCTCTCTCAATCAACGATTTTTTGCAGACATAAATATTCTCAATATCGTAAAACTCTAAAGCAGCCATCGTTTTTAAAAAATTTTTAACTTTTACTATTTCAGTCTTTTGATTTTTAATTAATTGTCTAACGCCTTCACCTTGAAAAAATAAAGCGATGTTTTGTTCATACGAGCCGTAAATTAATGCAGCATCTAACGACTCCTTACTTGCATTATTTATTGTTGAAGACGAGTTAATAATAGCAATATTTTTACTTGCGTTATTTTTAAACGAGATGGGCATTAAAATTGTACCATTCTTTGGCTTTTACTGGTTAATTCAACTAGTTCACCTAACCCTGACACCGTAAAATATTGGTTAATATTTGACTGTTGATCATTATTGCCGCTAGGTGAATTACCATCAACGTCAATTTCGTCAGTTAAGCCTCTCATCTCGCAGGCTGAAATACATACATGTAAACTCATGTTATGTATTGTATGCAACTTCTGCCACTCGTTAGCGGTTTGAAATTCATCATTTGGTATTGATAAATTCGCACTTGCGTTCAATACACCGTCTTGATAAAAAAATATTCCCACAACATCAATACCAGCCTCTATAGCGCCTTTAATAAAATCAATAGCTGTAATGGTCAAGTAACTTGAGGGGGGAGTAGTAACTACAACAGAAAGAGTTTGCACAAAAATCCCCAACAATCAAAAATTAAATAAAAAAAAGCCCCGCAACGCGAGGCTTTTATTATAAACAAATAATCATATTAAATTAATGATTATTAATCATCACTACCAAAAACACCTAAAATACTTAATAAATGTACAAAGATATTATAAATGTTTAAGTACAATGACACGGTAGCTCTGATGTAATTTGTTTCACCACCGTGAATTATACGGCTTGTATCAAATAAAATTAAGCCTGACATGATCATAATAATTGCAGCACTAACGGCTAACGACAATGCAGGTATTTGGAAAAATATATTGGCAACCATTGCTATAACGGCAACGATAAGACCAACCATCAAAAAACCACCCATAAACGAGAAGTCTTTTTTAGTAGTTAATGCATAACCGGATAAAGCGAAAAATATTAACGCTGTTCCGCCTAATGCTTGCATAATTAAAGAAGCACCATTAGGCATAGCAGCATAATAGTTAAGCATTGGACCTAATGAAGCACCCATTAAGCCAGTAAAAGCAAAAATCCAATATATACCACTTGCTTGGTCAGCTTTTTTGTTTACCACAAATAACAAACCAAAAGCGCCTAACGTCATTACTAGAGCAGCCATGTGAGACAAATTCATTGCCATTGATACGCCAGCAGTAACGGCACTGAAAGCCAATGTCATTGATAACAACATATAAGTATTTCTTAATACTTTATTAATTTCAATTGCAGAGCTTTTAGTTGCATTTAAACTAATATTTGATTGCATACTATTTCCTTTAAAAATGTAGTTACACTTCTTAGATATGGTCATACTAATGAAGTTCAAGTAATTTTACTACTTATCTTCAATAAACCATTGTGACATATTATGGCATGGGTTTTTTTAAAATGCTACGATAATACCAATCCATTTTCACCAAATATTTGTTTCTTTTTGTAACAACTCAGTATTTATACTCGTTACCAATCAATATGCTCGTTCCAGAGCGCTTGAGCGTCAATGTTTATAGTAAGTAATTCAAGGCAATACTTTATTGAAATGGTTGTTCCTTTATAAAAAGCATTAACGATGAGTCATCTCTTAGAGGAATAAACGCTCAAGCGCTTCTTCAATAGGAACTAAAAAATTTATGCGTCGTTATTAAGTTTAGTCATGTTCCCCTTGGTCGTAGGACACTAGGATAACGCAGGAGCAGTTACTAAGAATAACCATGACATAAATTTAATGCCTTGCATACATGGATGTCGTCCTTAGATTTGTCTGTAACTTGAAATCTGTGCTTAAATTGTTTTTAACTCCCTCTGAAATCTGCATCTTGAATGATAACGGGTATACAGCGTTAATTTTTTAATTCTAATACAATAAATTGGCAAGTGAGTTCAAAAGCGTATAATTTGAAAGCAAACTGACTAATAAGCCAGCAAACAAACCTTTATTGTAAATAAATACTTTACAAGTAATTTAGTAGCCATTATTATCCTCCTCGCTTTAACGCACTAGCGTTAATTGCATTCAGGTGAGATGGCTGAGTGGTCGAAAGCACCGGTCTTGAAAACCGGCAAGGGTTTGTAGCCCTTCTAGAGTTCAAATCTCTATCTCACCGCCACATTTAGATTAACCCGTTGATTTTATTATACTAAAATCAACGGGTTTTTTGCTTCTAATACGCTTAGTCACATAACTTAACCACAGTAAGGTTAGTTATGAACACTCTTTCACATTATTTATACCAATATCCACAGTCTAAAAACTATTATTTTCGCTTTCGCATACCTATTGAAAATAAAAACTACTTCCAACTTGAAAAACAACATTTTACATGTACCCTGAAAACTTCTGATTTAAGTACGGCTCAGTGGTTATCAATTTTCATTAAAAATAAATTATGTTGTGATATGGAGAAGTTAATAAGAATGGATATAGGCAATAGTATTCCTGAGACATGGGATTTTTACGCATACCTGAAAAATAAGTTCCAAACACACCTTAATTGGGGAAAGAAGCTTCTAGCTTCTCAATCATTCAAGGAAGAAATATCTCAATTTGAGGAGTTCACTGATAATGATATTACCGATTATAAAGAGTATTTAGAAAACCTCATTCAATATGAAAAAGATGACATACCTGTACTAAACAAACAGATAGCGCATAAACCCTATATGCTTAATTATATTAATGATTATCAAGCGTTTATTAAATCGAGTATGTTCGCAGATTTGAGGGAAGAAAATCCTATTCAAAGGGATATAACAAAACCTTCATATCCTGAAACGTTTTTTTCTGAAAATATTTATGATGAAGAGTTTTATAATGAAGTTCCTGATAGTCAAGGACGGGACGACCCTTATGCTATGAGGAGGTTTGTAGCCCGACATGCATGGATTGAAACAGAGTTTAAAAAACACTTAATAAAAGAGTTAAAAGCTTTTGAAAGCTCTTTTAATCCTTTCGATCAAGAAGTTAAAGCAAAGCCGTACTCCCCAACTGAATATAGTGCTTTTTTAGAGGTACTCGAAACACTTAAAGAAACAAAAAAATTATTAAAAGAGTACAAGCAAGAAAGAGAAGATATAAAGGCTAAGAGGTTGGTTGTGCCTTTAAAAGAGACTTTTGAACAGTTTATTAAGGAAAAGTCTAAATCAATTAAATCGAAATCTGTTCGACTGTATGAAATTTCATTCAACTTCTTGTATGAGCAATTAGGCGAAGATTACGATATAACGCAATTTAACCGTAAAAAAGCTATTGAAATAAAAGAATTGGTTTGTCGAAAAGAAATAAATAGAAAAGGTGTTGATGGTACCCAAGAAATATCAGTTAGAACGGTTAATCGTAATATTGTTAATTATGGTGCGTTTTTTAATTGGTGTTATCAACATGACAAAATTAGTGAAAATGAATTGTTTAAAAATCTAAAACTAAAACAAACAAAGGAGAGTGGAAATAGGCATAGACCCTATACAACAGAGGAAATTAATAAGTTATGGAATTATAAATTTATTCGTAAAAATGAAGCGTCTAGAATTCGCAATGATGCACTGTTATACATAAAAGTTGGGATGTTTACGGCAATGCGCCTTAATGAAATTTCAGGTTTAATAACCGAGAATTTTAAAAACGAAGGTGGGGTCGATTATATCAGCTTAATAGGAAATGAAGTTAAAACAGAAAGTTCTGAGAGAAAAATTCCGATCCACAAGGAACTGATTAATATAGGTTTGTTAGACTTAGTGAAAAAACGTAGAGAAGAAAAACAACCCTTGATATTCCCTGAATTGCGTACAGGTAAAACGTCAGCGGATTCAAAGGGGTGGGGTGAGCCTGTTTCTAAATGGGTTAATGAGCGTTTACTGCGAAATATTGGTATAGATAAAGTGGAAGAAAGGAAAAACGGTAAGCTAATTGATTTTCATAGTTTTAGAACAACATTTTTATCTGAATGTAAAAATTTAGGTTTTAATGAATATTTAGTAACTCAATTTGCAGGACACTTACAACAAGACGATATAACGTTCCAAGTTTATGGCGCTGAGGTATCGACTAAGTTGAGTGTTATGAGAGATATGATTAATCAGGTAGATTTACGGAAACTTAAATAGGTATAAAGGATATACCTATTTAAGTTTGTTTATTAAAAGTTAGCGAGATTATCCTTAATTCGTAATATATTCCATTCAGCTTCACCTTTTCGAGGTAACCTGTATCTATTGGTTGAACTATCTTTTATATAAAAATGTTCTTTGATCACATATAGATTATTAACTGTATAAATTGCATAAGTTACAGCTTTATAAAATAACTTAGTGCCTATTTTTTCAGGTGTTGTATTTAGTTTAATTGATTGTGATATCTGGCGATTGTAAGTTCTAATATCTACTTTTTTTGCGTTTAGTTTTTTCATATGTCTACTCCTATTTATTAGTTAAGTAATAAAAATATAAGCAGAGATTTATACATGACAGCTCAAAGGAGACTGTATTAGATATATCTCTTCATTCCTATTTGGCGAAGAATGAAGAAAGTTACTGTGAAGTGTTTTTCTTCAAGACTTCATGTGTGTCTTGAACGTTTTCATGTTGTTTCCAATGTTTAGTTGTTCAATTAATTCTAGTGCATTATGCCTGGGGGATTTTGATTTGTCAATAAAAATATCCTTTAATATCAATTATATAAGTATTTTATATAATTTGAGTTATTATATTTTTTTGGTAATCGGAACGATTACGGGAGTTTGAGGGGGACACCCCTTCAACAAGTAGGAATGAGCGAAGTGAAATGTGGGTTTAATTAAGCGTAGCGAAAATTAAAGCCCCTATCTTGAATAGTTAAATGTTTGTCAGTTAAAAAATTAGGTGATTTTTAAAAATGTGCTATTACATGATTTAGAGCAAATGAAATTATGTATGATCAAAAACTGGTTAGTTAAAACAAAACAAATAAAGCAAAAAGAAAAAGGATTTTTAAACCACGTTAATTATTTAGTTAACGATAAAAAGCCAAGCCACGAATTTTCAAAAATATCCGTATTAAATGATAGTGCTAAAAATATTTTAAAGGAATATGATCAAAGGACTGATTTTAGACGTTTAAATGGTTTGCGTGGTGGTGGAGTATCAAACTATGCAACTTCGCTCGTTATGTCACTTCCACGGAGTATAAAACAACCAACCCAAGACGAATGGAAGAAAATTGGGCTCTATACAATAAAAGAAATTGCGAAAAAGAATAATCTTGATTTTGAAAAGTTAAGATCTGTTTCTCATATAGTGCTTCACGATGAAAGCAGTAGCCCTGATAAATCGTCACATTTGCATATCTTAATCTCTAATGTAGTAGATAATACGGTTGTTAAAAGCATCTCTCAAAAAAGAACAACATACACAGCTAAACAAGCCTTTAACTATTCGGTTAAAAAATTATTAAATGAAGATAATAATAATTACTCGCCTGAACAATCAAAAGTAAACAATAAACCGTTATTTGCCGCACGTGCGGAAAAGGCAGAAAGGGTAATGCAATTGTTTCGAAATTTTAAAGATGATTTTAATAACTGGTTCAATCAAATTATCAATAAAAAGAATGGGTATGTTTTAGGCTTGTTAGCTGAAAAGGCAGCAAAGTCATTTAATGCCTTTGATAGCTCAATAGAAAATAAAAAAAATGACTTACCTGAAAAAGTATTGAATGTAGTTGAAGAAATAGAAGAATTAAAACCAGAACACAAAGACGTTGAATTGTTCGAGCTACCAGCCAATATTTCACATACAACACCAGTTAATGAAGAAGAAAAAATATCATCTAAAACAACTAGAAAAAGACGAAGAAGAAAACCAAGATTAGAGCCTGACACAAAATAGCATGCTAAATATAAATTGAACTTATCATGTCTCTTGATTTATTTGTTTTCTGTAATAATGTGATAATTATAGAAAAAGGAAAGTTAATATGGATGTTTTAGATGATTTTAAAAAACAGGTCTTAAAGAAAATAAAAAAGTTAAGTTATGAAAATAAAAAGCTGAAACAAGATAATGATCAATTATTAAAAAGGAAAAAACAAATTGAAAATGATTTGATTATTTCAAAATCAGAAATAACAAAAGCAATGAGCGAAAACCAAAAATTACAAAAAATAATATCGGGGCAAAAACGAAAAATTATTGATGATGGTTTAGTTGAAACTGACGAAGAAATGGAATTACCTCAGTTTTTAGAAAAAACTGAAAAAATATATATTACAGGTGAGAGAATAAAACCAAAACAATAACGAAGTTATTGCCAGATAAAAACAAAAGATACCGTCTTCCCTTGTATCTTTTTAAGCTTGTTAGCTTTTATTGCTGTTTTTAATAATATTTAGACATCATAAATATATCAAATATTAACCAGCCCTTTAAACTTTAACGACATAATTCGTAAACGTTAAAAGGAGCGTAACTTCCATATTTACTAGTTAGATCAAATGTTAAAGGGCTATTAATTCTACCACCAAAAATAGAGCGGTTTGATTCAAACTGCCAAACTTTACTAACATTCATTTTATCCATATTTGATAGCATTAGTTTTCCTTTTGAGTAATTCATATGTACTGGTGGTTTATGCATTGCGTAATCACCAATAATGTACCTTAAAACACCGCCTTTTAGCTCAACAACCATAGCACCCTCGTTAAAATTACAAACATTATTCGCACTACTAAAGTTTGTGGCTTGTAGTGAAGTTGTTAGCATGCATGTAATTATAAATATTATTATTTTCATTTTAGAACCTCGATAGTTTATTGTTTATTTCTATTTGCCTTATTTGTGCTTTTGTATTTTCATAATTTTTCTTCTCTTCTTCGTTCATGAAACTACCTAACATTTCATAATGGGCTAGGTAAGTTTTTAAAAAGAATAGTTCTTTGTTTATTGGTTTATCGATCATTTTGTGAAATCTCCTTTAAAGCTGGTTTAATATAATTTGTAACTCATAAATAAAATTAGTAAATACCAAAGCTATGAATCCAATTATGATTTTGTTGCTTGTGTGCTGGTTTTTATGATCTTTTTAAAGGCTTTTTCTGTTGTTATGTCCAATAGAACGGGATTAGCACTGAACTTAGAATATTGCTTATTTTCGAGTGAAGATTTCCATGCGATTTTAGAGTTAATTATGTAGTAATTGCTTCTTCCTTCCTCAACTACTTTTACAATCTTATGTTCCTTTAATAAATTAATTGATTGGCGAATATACCTGTCACTAACATTAAATATTTTTGATAGTTCCTCTTGTGTTATGTGAAAAGTATTATGCTTATCCATGTTTTCACAGAAAAATAACAGTAGGGCGAAAGCCTTTTTATTTTTGTTGAGTATTCCTCTTAGAAGCTTTTGATAGCGATTGAATAGTTGGAAATATTTATTTAAATTAGACTGCTGTTGATATTTTTTTAACTCGCTTTCAAGTCTAATATTTCTTGTTTCTGCAAAGTGTAGTTTTTCTTTAAGTAGTTTGATCTCTTCCGATTGATTGATATTCATAAATTATCCTTTTATTTTTTTGGCTAATTACACAAATAACATAGAAAAGATTCTATTCAATAGCGGAACTATTAATTCCTATATTCAGGCACTTATAGTTCCTATGTTTAAGGTTAATAAATTACCTAAATTTAAGGGGAAAATTAAAATTGAAATTTTTTTTCTATTCTAAGTATGAGAAAGACATATTTTTGATATGAAAAAAACCAACTAAAAAGTTGGTTTTAAATAGGGAAGAATGAATTTTTCGCCAAAAAAATAAAATGAATACCCTTAACTAAAAAATATAATATTTTAAAATAAAGTCAATAAGCTACACAATAATAATCAGTATAACTTTTCAAGGTAAGTATTCTAAAAGTATGTGATCACATTTAATTCGAATACAATCTTTAAGGGATAACTTTATAGTCAAAATCAAAGATTTTGATTGTTATCGCTTCGCTCACTGGTAACAAGCGTTGCTTGTTTAAGATATTTATACTTCTGCACGGTTTTCATATTTTTTTAAGTCATATGTGCATAACAATTTTCGGTAATTTGAAGGTGTATTAAACTTAGTTTCTAATAGGTATTCCTTAAAACTATCTAAATCAATTTTGTCATGCATTAAAGAGTAGATCATTGCATCAATCTTTTTAGATTCAGCAATATTATTATCTTCATTAATCATTTCGATTGTTGAGTGATCTGTTTTACAACAGTCATGCATCTTTTCAAGTGAAGAATTAATTTTAGCTTTTTGTTGCTCTTTCAGTTTCTCAACGTTATTTAGCGAATCACAAATTAAACTAAATGCATAAATAGGACAAAACTGAGTGCTTTGAATTGTTTGTTTATTTAATAACTCTATTAATTGACTGTTTTCTTCTTCTACAATTGCGAAATAATTATTCATCATTTCTGACAGTGGCTGATATTCATATTTAATATTTTTATCAGAACCTACCGCTATTACCATCTGATCATTTGCTAATGCATCTAAATCTTCGGTAATTTTTACTTTGATCTCTCCACCAGAAGATATTTTTTTCCAAACACTCTGAACTCTTCGAATATCCATCGCAGATACAGGAAGAGCAAGATTTGATAAAGCAGCATATATTTCCGCATAGCTATCGGTTTGTATCTTGTTTATACCGATTGTTGAAAAACCCTCTATATCAATATCATGAGTTTTAATTTCTACTGAATTTGAACCCGCTTTATATTCAACTAACAAAAAATTATTTTTAATTTTTATAGCTTCAGGTGAATTAGGCTCTACGTAGGAAAATATTGTTTTTAATAAACTTTTGATATTTTCGTCTCCTACGTTATACCCGATAAATATAATCGGATTATGTATAAATAAGGATAGTAACTGGGCTCTTATTAATTCATATTTTGCATCAAACTCTTTATAGTCTCTCTCCGATATTATAATTTTAGCTGGATCGTTTATACAGCCGTGTATTTTATATGAGGAGCCGTAAGGGTTACTAAGTAAAATATTATTACCAATTAATGGATTGAAATTAAAAATTTCTTCAACCAAAGTATCGTAATTTGTGGTAATCACTGAGCCAATGTTTTTTCTTATTTTTTTAAATTCATTTAACTCATCAATTTTTTCAGGGCGATAATTTAATTCTTTTAATAAGTAGCAAATATATATTTTAAATCTGCTTAATATTTTGTCAGATTTCATGGCTTCATAAAAAGCATCATTTATATGCTCAAACTTTCCATGCCTATCTTGTGATAACGTCTGATTAAATTCATGCTCTAATTTTTCAGCTATTTGATCGAATTTGAATTGACCTTCTATTTGACATTGAGCTTTTATATCTAGATAAAATTCTTCATTATCGGTTAGATCAAAAGCGATTTTTTTTAATAAACCATCCCATGTATATGAATTGCTAAGATACCTGAGACTTAAGCCTGTCCCTATAAATAAAACAGGGTGATTTTTATATGAAGAAACAAACTCATGAATATCCATAAAAGTATTGAAATCCTTAGAAATAGCGTTGAAATTCTTAGTCACCTAACTCTATCACAGAAAAATAATTGATGTTAGGATGCATAGCATATTCAACAGGTTATGTTTGACTAAACAACGTGGCGGTAAATCTCTATCTCACCGCCACATTCTAAAAAAACCGCTAATGTATTTAGCGTTTTTTTTATTTTAAGTTTAGGGTATTTAATTATAGGGTTTATAGCGCTAAACCTTTCTAAAACTCAAATTTCTATTTCTTAGTTTCTATTACATCTATGTGAAACCCATATAACTTAATCTTTGAATAGAACCGCTATATTCTTAAAACCATTAATAACTTATTAGCGCTTTTTCGGTTGTAATTTGATACTTTGAATAGTTAATAAAATAAGGCGTGTTAATATATAGCAACGGCTATATATACTCACCATAGATTATTTAATGTGGAATTTTACATGAACGTTTACATGAATATAGAACAAATTTTATTGGCAATAAGTAATACTCATGACAACAAATTAACTATAGCGGGTTTAGAAGCTGCAAAAGAAAATTGGTCGGCATTTTATCCTGAATTAGAAAGGATAGCAGATAAATTTAGCGCAGACGATACTTCACTATCAAATGAAGAAGAAGCTATTTTATTTTTTGGAACCCTATTAATAGCTGAATTAAAATACTCCCCAGCACTAGAAAAATGTTTACAGCTATTTGCACGCAGCGACTCATTTTTAACTCCTCTCGAAGGTATATTTGGTGACGCACTCACTGAGTTAACATCCACTTTATTTTATAATGTTGCAGATGGTAATACTCAAGCATTATGTAATTATATTGCTGATGGTCATCAAGCTATGTACTGCAAAGCATCTGCTATTGAAGCGGTATTTGCTCAGTACGAAGTAGGTGTTATTGATAAAATTGAATTAGAGGATCATGTTACTCGATGGTTAGCAGGGTTTTTGGCTTTACCGAGTTCAATTAATCGTTTTTTAATTAGCGCATTAGCAAACTATTGTATTGAATATCAGCTTGATGAGTTTAAAAGCCAGTTTATTGCCTTATGTGACGATGATTTAAGTGATAAAAATATTTTTGATGAAGACCGCTTTAAACAAAGTGAAGTGAAGGCGTGGAATAATGATATTTCATGCAAGCTCATTGATTCAGGAATAATTCAAACAAATTTTAATGTTGTGGATACCCTAAATACTTGGATTGCTAATGAACCAAAAGATGAAGATCTTGACGGTTTTGATTCATTAATGGAGAAAGGCGGTTTATTAGATAATATCTTATACGACGAAAATACCATTATAGAGAACAGTGTACCTGTAAGCTCACTAGCTACTGTAGGTCGTAATGAGTCTTGCCCGTGTGGCAGCGGTAAAAAGTATAAAAAGTGTTGTTTGCAGTAAGTTGGTGAGTTGAAGTAATTAATTTAGCTCAATTAATTTTTCAATTTAATAACTCTGCATGAATAAACTTTATAAATTACAGTAAAATCATTATAAGCTGAATGATAACGGGTATAAGTTACAACGGCTTTTTCAGGTTCTTAATTAACACGGTTTTAATATTAAGTGCCCTGCGGCTATTTTCTATTAATACTTATTGATTTAATAAGTTTTTACTAGCGTTAAAATTTATCTTGTTACGCGCCAGTAGCTTTATTAACTCATGAAATATTATTTAAGTGATTATTTAACCATTAAGGCGTATCAATAATGAGGTGTTCAATTTTATTGATGATACCGTCCCATTCTTTAGCATCATCAGGCGGTGCTTTCACCTCAGTTATTCTCGGCCACACTTGAGATAGTTCAGCATTTAATTCAATAAACTCTTTTTGATCGTCAGGCACCTCGTCTTCTTGAAATATGGCATCTGCCGGACATTCAACAGGGCATAAATCGCAATCTATACAGTCATCAGGGCTAATCACTAAAAAGTTAGGACCTTCATAAAAAGCATCTGCTGGGCATACAGCAACGCAGTCAGTATATTTACATTTTATACAATTGTCGGTAACTACAAACGCCACGATCTTTCCTATTAATTTAGCTGTTTATTCGAGGGTGATCATACCTTGAACATAAACAAATTCAATTACTGATTTAATTAATTAAATTGGTATCAGCATACGCTTAAGGTAAAATAAAGGTATTAAACGTTATTTTACCTTAACAGGTACGCAGTTTTGGATTTTTTATGATTCGCTTGACCAACCTAAAGTTAGACCTTAATCACCAACCAGAAGAATTAGAACAAGCTATTTTACAAAAGCTACTAATTAAAGCGGATCAATTGGTAAGTTTTAAGGTTTTTAAGCGAGGTTATGATGCTCGTAGAAAAAACACTATCATTTTAATGTATACCATCGATGTTGAAACTACACTAAACGAGCAATTACTAGAGCAGTTTAGCCACGACAACAATGTAAAAATTAGCCCTGACACTAATTATTACTTTGTCGGTGAGGCACAAAAAGTTGTTGAGCAACGCCCTGTGGTAATTGGTTTTGGTCCTTGTGGCTTATTTATTGGTTTATTATTAGCGCAAATGGGCTTCAAACCCATTATTTTAGAACGTGGTAAAGAAGTGCGCGAACGCACTAAAGACACTTTTGGTTTTTGGCGTAAAAAAATATTAAATACGGAATCTAACGTTCAGTTTGGTGAAGGCGGCGCGGGAACATTTTCAGACGGTAAACTTTATAGCCAAGTAAAAGATCCAAAACATTACAGTCGTAAAGTACTGCAAGAGTTTGTTGATGCTGGCGCACCTGAAGAAATACTGTATGTGAGTAAACCCCATATTGGTACTTTTAAACTGGTTACCATGATTGAAAAAATGCGTGCTAACATTATCGCATTAGGAGGTGAAATTCGTTTTAATCAACGTGTAGACGAACTGTTATTTGAAGAAGATGGAGCCACCAATAACAGCAACGTTAAAAATAACACCACTAACAACAGTAACCAAAGCGAGCATAAACGTAAAATCAGTGGAGTAAAACTAGCTACTGGCGAAATAATAAAAACGCAACATGTAGCATTGGCAGTAGGTCACAGCGCCCGTGATACCTTTGAAATGTTAAACAATAATAATGTTTACATGGTTGCTAAGCCATTTTCAGTTGGATTTAGAATAGAGCATGAACAATCTGTTATTGATGACGCAAGATTTGGTAAAAATGCGGGGCACCCTATTTTAGGATCAGCAGACTATAAACTGGTTCATCATTGTAAAAATGGTCGTTCGGTTTACAGCTTCTGTATGTGCCCAGGCGGCACCGTTGTAGCAGCAGCATCTGAAGAAGGGCGCTTAGTCACAAATGGCATGAGCCAATATTCACGCCACGAGCGTAATGCTAATAGTGCGATTGTAGTGGGTATTGACCCTAAAGACTTCTCATACGGTAGTGATAATAACCAAGCTGCTCATGTTTTAGCTGGGGTTGAATTACAAAGACGACTTGAAACCTTTGCCTACAAACTTGGTGGCGAAAATTACAGCGCACCCGTGCAATTGGTTGGCGACTTTTTAGCAGGAAGAAAGTCAGGCGAGCACGGTAGTGTTGAACCATCATACAAACCAGGCGTAACCTATTGTGATTTAAGTGAAACCTTACCTCCTTATGCAATTGAAGCAATAAGAGAAGCACTTCCAGCTTTTGAAAAGAAAATTAAAGGTTTTGCCATGGAACATGCAACACTTACCGCCGTTGAAACTCGCACCTCTTCACCTATTCAAATCACCCGTGACAAAGAAACCTACCAAAGTTTAAACGTTGATGGGCTCTATCCAGCAGGAGAAGGCGCAGGTTACGCCGGTGGTATTTTATCAGCAGGAATAGATGGAATTAAAGTCGCTGAAGCTATCGCGCTTAGTATTCTAAAAAGACAGTAATATATAAACTATGTTATCTCTGAATATGTACCCGTTATCAATCAAGGTGCTCGTTTCAGGGCGCGTGAGCGTCAATGTTTATAGGAAGTAATTCAAGGCAATGCTTTATTGTAATGGTTTTTCCCTTATAAAAAGTATTAACGATGAAGTCATTTTCAAAGGAATAAACGCTCAAGCGCTTCTTCGACGGGTCTAAAAACAATTTATGCTGCGTTATTAAGTTTAGTCAGGTTCCTACACGTATGTCGTCCTTAGATTTTGTCTGGAACTTGAAATCTGCGCCTAAATTGTTTTTAGTTCCCACTGAAACCTGCATTTTGAATGATAACGGGTATATGTGTTAATAAAGCTGTTTTTCTTCTGGTTTTTTAAAATGTGTAAATAACAAAACACCTCATATTTATTGCAATTATTGCCATATTACACTATATTCTCGTCCTCATTTATTCCTTGACAGGAGTAAAATAAAAATTTTAACAACATCACTAGATATGGTTTTAATGTCAGCATAATTGATTAATTAAAAACGGTGTCTACACACTCTAATATTGATAAACACAAAGCAAGCGGCATTTAGTATGTGTCGCCACTGTACAAAGGATATTTCATGCCAGTAATTACTCTTCCTGACGGCTCACAACGTTCATTCGATAAAGCAATATCAATTATGGATGTTGCCCTTGATATTGGACCCGGTTTAGCAAAAGCCACCATCGCTGGTCGTATAAACGGCAACTTAGTTGATGCATGTGAGTTAATTGAAAAAGACGCATCTTTACAACTGATTACCAGTAAAGACAGTGAAGGGCTTGAAATTATTCGCCATTCTTGTGCACATTTATTAGGTCACGCTATCAAGCAACTGTGGCCTAATACTAAAATGGCAATTGGGCCCACTATTGACAACGGCTTTTATTACGACGTTGATTTAGAAGAGTCTATCACCGAAGATGATTTAGTTAAGCTTGAAAAACGTATGACTGAATTAGCAAGAACTGGTTATGAGGTAATTAAAAAAACAGGAACTTGGCAAAATGCTTACGATGCATTTGCTGAACGTGACGAGTCATATAAGTTAGAAATTTTAAACGAAAATATTGAAAAATCTGATACTCCTGCCTTATATCATCACCTCGAATACATCGATATGTGTCGTGGGCCTCATGTACCAAGTATGCGCCATTGTCATCATTTTAAATTAATGAAAGTTGCTGGCGCTTATTGGCGCGGTAATTCAGATAATAAAATGCTACAACGTATTTATGGTACTGCATGGGCCGATAAAAAACAGCTCAAGGCATATATTCAACGTTTAGCAGAAGCTGAAAAACGTGATCACCGTAAAATTGGTAAAACCCTCGACTTATTTCATTGGCAAGAAGAAGCACCAGGTATGGTGTTTTGGCACAATGACGGTTGGACAATTTACACTGAATTAGAAAAATTTATTCGTGAAAAACTCCACGAATATGATTACGACGAAGTTAAAGCGCCAATGATGATGGATCGTAGCCTCTGGGAGAAATCAGGTCACTGGGACAAGTATGCTGATGGCATGTTCACCACTGAATCTGAAAAGCGTGAATACGCGATTAAACCAATGAACTGCCCAGGTCATGTGCAAATATTTAATCAAGGCCTTAAATCGTACCGTGATTTACCTTTACGTATTGCTGAATTTGGTTGTTGTCATCGTAACGAACCCTCTGGCTCTTTACATGGCTTGATGCGCGTACGTGGTTTTACTCAAGATGACGCACATATTTTCTGTATGGAATCGCAAGTGCAAGCCGAAGTAACCAAATGTATCGAAATGGTTTATGATATTTATGGCTCGTTTGGTTTTGAAGATATTGTTGTTAAATTATCAACACGTCCTGAAAATCGTATTGGTAGTGATGAAATATGGGATAAAGCCGAGCAAGGTTTAGCCCAAGCACTAACCGACAGTAATATTTTGTTTGAATACTTACCCGGCGAAGGTGCGTTTTATGGCCCTAAGATTGAATTCACGCTAATGGATTGTTTAGGCAGAGCTTGGCAATGTGGAACTGTTCAGCTTGATTTTTCATTACCAGAGCGTTTAGGCGCAACTTATGTTGGTGAAGACAACGAGCGTTATATTCCAGTTATGATCCATCGTGCGATTTTAGGATCGCTAGAGCGTTTTATTGGTATTTTGATTGAAGAATACACCGGAAAATTTCCAACGTGGTTATCACCCATTCAAGCAACTGTGATGAATATTACCGACAAACAAGGTGAATATTGTCAAAAAGTTGCAAAAAAATTGAAAGAAAGTGGATTTAGAGCAAAACTAGACTTGAGAAATGAGAAGATAGGCTTTAAAATCCGCGAGCACACTTTAAAGCGTGTTCCGTATTTGTTAGTTGTTGGTGATAAAGAAATGGGATCTGGCGAAATAGCAATACGCACACGAAGTGGTGAAGATTTAGGTACAATGTCTGTTGATAGTTTTATTGAAAAATTAACACAAGAAGTTAAATCAAGAACATAAACAGACATCATAATATTTTATAATCCATATATTACGCTTTTGTAATAAAATATGGGAACAAAGTTCTTTGGAGGAACATGGCTATTAAAGGTGGTCAACGAGGCGGGCAAAAAGAGCCAGCTCATCGTTTGAATGAATTAATTACAGGTACTGATGTACGTTTGATACGTTATGATGGCGAAGCTGGAGGAATTGTTACTCTAGATGAAGCAATGGATCAAGCTATAGAAGCGGGCGTTGATTTAGTTGAAATCAGTCCTACGGCTCAACCGCCAGTTTGTCGAGTGATGGACTACGGTAAGTTCTTGTATGAAAAAGCCAAAGAACAAAAAGAAGCGCGTAAAAAGCAAAAACAAATACAGGTTAAGGAAATTAAATTCCGACCTGGAACAGATGAAGGCGACTATCAGGTAAAACTACGCAGCCTGAAGCGCTTTTTAGAGGATGGCGACAAGATCAAGGTAACATTACGTTTCCGCGGTCGTGAAATGGCCCACCAAGAACTAGGCTTAGATTTGTTAACTCGCGTTAAAAACGATTTAGCCGAACTAACCGTAGTTGAGTTTTTCCCTCGTAGAGCGGAAGGGCGTCAAATGGTGATGGTTCTAGCCCCTAAAAAATAGATAATATGCGGTAGTTAAAGTAATGAGTTAGCTTGCTAATTCATTCACCACTATTATCAAAAACTGGTGATACAGGCTTACAAGTAAAACTTAATCCCCTAATTGTAAAATTAGACAATGAGTTTTCGCCTAGATTGCTTAAATTTGGCATCCCAATGCGGAGTTATTAATAATGCCTAAAATGAAAACCAATAAAGGTGCTGCAAAGCGCTTTAAAAAAACAGCTACTGGTTACAAGTTCAAACAAGCTGGTCTTCGTCATATTCTGACTAAGCGCCGTACTAAAGTTAAGCGTCACTTGCGTGCTAAATGCATGATCGCTGCTTCTGATATTAAATCAGTTAAAAAACTTTTACGTCACGGTTAATAGGAGATATAGAAAATGGCAAGAGTAAAACGTGGTGTACAAGCACGTGCACGTCATAAAAAGGTTCTAAAGCAAGCTAAAGGTTACTACGGTGCTCGTAGTCGCGTTTATCGTGTTGCTTTTCAAGCCGTAACTAAAGCTGGCCAATACGCATACCGTGACCGTCGTCAACGTAAGCGTCAATTCCGTCAACTTTGGATTGCTCGTATTAACGCAGCAGCTCGTCAAAATGGTTTATCTTACAGCCGTTTCATTAATGGTCTTAAAAAGGCTGCTATTGAAATCGATCGTAAGATCCTAGCTGACATTGCAGTATACGACAAAGCAGCTTTTACATTCTTAGTTGAAAAAGCGAAAGCTTCTTTAGTATAAGTTTGAAATGTTGATTAGTAGAAAGGACGCCTAGTGCGTCCTTTTTCTATTTTATTAAGTAAAGCTTAAATACGGTAACCCATGTTAAGTTGAATCGACATATACCCATTACCAATCAAGATACTCTTTTCAGAGCGCTTGAGCGTCAATGCATATCGTAAGTCATTTAAGACAATGCTTTATTGTAATGGTCGTTCCCTTATACAAGTCTTGTTGATGAAGTGATTTTTAAAGGAAAAACGTTAGACGCTTCTTAGATGAGGTTAAAAACGATTTATGCGACGTTATTAAGTTTAATCATGTTTCTACATAGATGTACTTAGATTTTGTCTAGAACATAAAATCTATGTTTAAAGTGTTTTTAGCTCCCACTGAAATCTACATCTTGAATGGTAACGGGTATAAATACAGATAATATCGGTTACATTATTTTATATTTTTTTACCAAGGATTTATTACTATGAGTCTTGCAGATAAAGTTTTAGCAGTAAACAACGACTTACCTATTCGTACTGACGTTCCTGTACATAGCGGTAAGGTACGTTCAGTTTATTGGTTAACACAAACCGATAGTAAACGTTTAATTAAAGAAAAAGGCTACAACGTACCTGAAAACACCGCCTTGGCTATTATGGTAATTAGTGACCGTATATCAGCGTTTGACTGTATTTGGCAAGGTGAGGGAGGCATGAAAGGCGTTCCTGGAAAAGGTGCGGCTTTAAATGCAATTTCTAATCACTGGTTTACATTATTTAAAAATAAAGGATTGGCCGATAGCCATATTTTAGACATTCCTCATCCATTTGTTTGGATTGTGCAAAAAGCACAGCCGGTTATGATTGAGGCTATTTGCCGACAATATATTACTGGATCAATGTGGCGTTCATACAGTAAAGGTGAGCGTGAATTTTGTGGTATTAAATTACCTGAAAATTTACAAAAAGATTCAAAGTTGCCTGAGCTATTACAAACGCCATCTACCAAAGGTATTTTAAAAGGTATACCGGGTGTTCCAGCAGTTGATGATGTAAATATAACGCGCAAGAATATTGTTGAAAATTTTGCTGCTTTTAATTTTAAATCGACAGATGATATTGCCTTATATGAAAAACTATTAACCCAAGGGTTTAATGTTATTTCAGCAGCTTTAGTGGATATTGATCAAATATTTGTTGATACAAAATTTGAATTTGGTTACGTAAAAGATAATGCAGGAAATGAAAAACTTATTTACATGGATGAAGTAGGAACACCAGACTCTTCACGAATTTGGGACGCTAAACAATACCAACAAGGTAAAATCGTTGAGAATTCTAAAGAAGGCTTTCGTCAGCTATTATTAAATTATTTTCCTGATCCTGATGTGCTACTCAATAAAGACCGGATGGCAGAGCGAGAAGCGTTAGCTAGAGAGAACGAGTTACCTGAGTCAGTACTAATGAAGGTTTCTGAAACCTATATTGCCATAGCAGAAAAAATAACAAAAACTAAAATTGTAATATCGGAAAATCCAAAACAAGAGATTATCGATGTGTTAAGAAATAAATATCAGTTAATTGATTAGTCTATTTTTTTGATGAACGGTAAAACAAAAAAACACATTATATAATGTGTTTTTTTATGGTTGTTTTAATAAGACTTTGTAATGCTAAATCTAAACCACTTGCTTTTGACAAGACAAAGCACAATGTTTAACACTATTGCTAATTACAAGTAAATTACTTATTTAGCTTTTCTAGAGAGTGAAGTTCTTGTAATAACTGTTCGGTGATTGCTACATTATCGTTAGAATCATTCATACTGCTTTTAGACTCATCCAACATATCAGCTATGTTTTCCAAGATATGGTTTGTTTCACCAACCTGTTGTTGCATTTGCGTAATAACCGCTTCAGCTGCGGTTGTACTGTCTACAGATAGCGAATGAACTTGGCCTAAATCGGTCACTATATTTGACGTTATTTCGAGGCTTTCTTCAATACTACCAACAACAATTTTTTGTTGAGTAATAATATCATTAGAAATACCCATTATTTTACCCATGCCTTCATGTATTTGCTCAGCCGATTCGTTTGATATACTGGCTAAAGCTCTCACTTCATCAGCAACTACCGCAAAGCCTCTACCATGTTCACCTGCACGTGCTGCTTCAATTGCGGCATTAAGTGCAAGTAAATTGGTTTGGCTGGCTATGCTTTTAATCGCTTCAAGAGATTGAGAAATTGTTTGATTATTATTAGTCAAACCTTCTAATAAAATTGTAAATTCTGATATGTTTTTTTCAGCAGTAGTTATTTTCTCTGAAAGAGTTTGTAATTGTTCAATACTAAGCGCACTTTTTGTTGAAGTTTCATGTGCTGATGAAACTGACGTAGCCGATAAATCTGCCATGCCTGTTGCTTGCTCAGCTAAGCGATTAACAAGTTGGAAGTTATTTTCTATTTTACTTAAGTGGGTTAACGATGATTTATTAATAAGTTGAGTATTGGAGGCTAGTGAAGAAATTTTTTGCTGAAAGTCATTAGCAATAAGCTGATCGACTATTTGAGCTTTCGATTTTAAAATTTCTAGCTCTGTTTTATCGATTATTGTTTCATTAGCAGATATTTTTTGTTTATTTAAAAAAGAGAGCATACGTTATTTCCATTTATTATAATTTATCATGTTGTATACCCAAACATTAATGAATGGATATGTTATGGCAATTTAATCGGCATTTTAAGATTAAACATTAGCTAATAACGAGTATAGTCGAATTTAAAATTAAATTTTTAATTGAGACTTAAAATATAATTTAATGTGTTTTTTTAACAACAAAGTACATTTAAAAGGACAGCTAATCAATATTAATGACGACTATAATGTTAGTGAAAAAGTAGTTAAAAAATAAAATGTAATTTGATGTAATTACGCGTGGAATTCAGTTTTAGCCATGTTAAATTAACCAATAAAACCGATTTAAGTTGCAACATTGAAATACTTTTTAGCCATTATATTTTTGTTTGTACAATTTTTTATAAGCAACCTTAGTTTTGCCCAGTGTAAAGCTGAAAGTGAGTTTTGCGTACCTGTTGATAAATGGGATATATCTATAGGGCTTGGCGTGGGCTTATATAGTAACCCTTTGTACGGTAGTAAAGGTATTCCGTTAATATTGTTTCCCAGTATCACCTATTATGGTGAAAAAGTTTTTTTTCAAAATAATACTTTGGGCTATACGCTACTAGAGAATGAAAACATTGCTTTAAGTTTGGTGACAAAAGCAAACTCAGAAAGAATTTTTTTTACTTATTCAAGTATTCAACTTCAAGATAACTTTGTTTCAAATGTAGAAATTTACTCGTCAACAAATAATGTGTTAGCTAAAAAAGATCTTAAAATAAATCCTAAAACCGTAAACAAAAGAAGATGGGCTTTAGATGCCGGCTTGCAAGTAAATTGGTTTGTTACTGAGTCTGTTAACGCACAGTTTCAGCTTTTCTATAATATTAACGGTGTTTATGATGGCGTTAATGCCAATGCCGAAATTATAAAGTTTATAGAGGTATCACCTAAATCATCTTTAGATTTTACCCTGGGTGTGCAAATTAATAGCGCAAACTTGGTTGATTACTACTACGGAGTCAGCGGTTCAGATACTATTCATAATAGTACATTATACCAAGGCGAATTGAGTGTTAATCCGCATGTTAGTATTGGTTATACCAATAAATTTTCAGCGGATTGGACTGTTAAAACTGCATTACAAAGAAAATTTTTAGACAGAAATACTTATTCAAGCCCACTGGTGGAAGATCGCTACGTTAATTTAGTTTTTGTCGGCTTTTTTTATGAGTTTTAAAAAATTATTTTGTTTATTAACAGTACTGCTGATAACAAATAATGTGGTTGCACATGAAAATCTAAATAAGAAAAAATCCCATTTTGAAAACGATACCAACACGCTTCAAATGATTGTAATGCCTTCTGTATGTGTTGTAAAAATAAGAGGGGAAATTTGTCACATGACCATAAATTTTAATTGGCAAGCTCATTCCGCTTTAAATGCTTGTTTGTATCAAGATGATAAATTAATTAAATGTTGGCAAGAGAAGAAAGTAATTAAAGAAAATTTTGCTTTAGCATTACGCCAAGATGTTGTTTTAACGTTGAAAAATAAAGACCATGTGTTCGCAGAGCAACATATTAAAGTTAATGCTAGTACCTCTGCAAAATACAGAAGACGACTACGTTCTCAGTGGAGTTTATTTTAATGAAACATTTATTACTGGTGGAAGATGATCTGCGGTTATCGCAATTAATATCTATTTTTTTAGAGCGTAATGGTTTTCAAGTTTCCGTGTTAAATAAAGGTGACCAGGTTATTAGCTATATTCAAAAAAACACCCTAGATTTAATTATTTTAGATGTTATGTTACCCAAACTTGATGGTTTTAGTATTTGCCGAAAAATTAGAGGTACTTTCGACAAGCCGATTATATTTTTAACCGCTAAAGATAGCGATTTTGATCATGTTCTAGGTTTAGAAATAGGTGCAGACGATTATATTATTAAACCGGTAGAGCCTCATGTTTTGCTAGCCCGTATTAATATGTTGTTAAGACGTAATGCAAAGCTTAAGAACTTTGCGGTAGATAAATTAAGTTATGGCGGCTTATCTATTAACAAACCTTCAAGAACCGTTACGTTAAATGAGCACCTTATTGATTTAACTAGCCATGAATTTGAATTACTGTGGCTATTAGCCCATCAAGCAGGAGAACCACAAAGTAGAGAGTACATACATAAAAAAATGATTGGTCGCGAATATGATGGTCTTGATAGAAGTGTTGATGTCAGAATTTCTCGGCTTCGCAAAAAATTAGGCGACAATACCGAGCCCCCAACTAAAATTTTAACGGTTTGGGGTAAAGGTTATCTGTTAAGTAAAACTGCATGGTAAAAGTAACGTTGTTAATTGCTAACAAGTGTTGAAATATTTTGCTCAACTATTTAATTCATACTTTAACTTACGTTTACAGATTGAGTTGTTTAATTAAAGCAAAGAGTTTTTAAGTAACACTCATTAAAGCAATGGCTATTAAGGAAGATCTTATCAAGGAAAAATCGTGAATCGATTATTTATTCATTTATATATTGTTATCATTTGTGGTTTGTTAGCGATTAATTTTGTATCTGAAAAAATATGGTCATTTTATGCGAATGAAAATGATGAAATCGTTAATGCACAACATTTTATTGAATTACTTCCTAAAATAATCTCACCTTCAACGCACGAAATTCAGCTAGTTACTTCAGCTTTACAGGTTCCTATTAAGATTATTCCAATTTCTGCAGTTGCTTGGTTGGATGAGCAATTAAAACAGTTAAACATTGGTAATTCTATTGTTCAATATAATGAAAATGATGATGTGGTTTTTTATGTAAAAGTACTTAATGAAAATAACATGTATCAAATAGGACCTTTTATTCATCATCAAACAACACCAGCAACTACACATGTTAAATGGCTTATCCTTATTATTTCTTATTTATTGTTAGCAGGAATAATTGCCATTTGGATAAAACCATTGTGGAGAGATTTACATCAGTTAAATCAAATGGCGGCGGCTATTGCCGATGGTGAACATGAACTTAAGTTAACTACTCATTCTATTTCACCTATCAATCAAGTGGTAGTTACTTTCCATCAAATGGCGCACCGTATTAATAGGTTATTATCCGATCAAAAGCATTTGGTTAATGCGGTTTCACATGAATTAAGAACACCGTTATCAAGAATAAGATTCGCTTTAGCGCTACTACCAGCAGAAAATAAAAACGCCGTTAAAGAAATGGAAAAAGATATTAAAGAAATAGAAGTACTCGTTGATGAAATGCTTGGTTATGCGCGCCTTGAAAATGTTAATCAACATATCGATAAATCTTCAGTAAATTTATCGCAATTAATTGAGCAGCAATTAAGTAAATTGGTAATGGTAAAACCACTGAATATCAATAAAAATATTCCTCAAATATTATTATATCAATGTAATAGCCAGTTAATTGAACGCGCCATTCAAAATTTATTGGTTAACGCTGTAAAGTACGCTGAAAATACCATTCAAATTTCTTTGACGGTAGAAGCCGGACAAATTCATTTATCTATTGAAGATGATGGAGTAGGAATTGCTAAAAACGATGTGGATAAAGTTTTTGAACCTTTTTATCGGCTTGAATCGTTAAATACTACAAAACTATCAAGCTCAGGAACTGGCTTTGGTTTAGGTTTAGCCATTGTTAAAAGAATTTGTGATTGGCATTTTTCAACCTGTAAGGTAGAAAAATCTGTACTTGGCGGTTGTAACTTTACACTATCATTTCCCTTTAATGCTCAACAGGTTTAAATCAAAAAGGGGTAATGTATTCGCTAAAGTATTAAATTCATTATTGTTACCTTGTACTTACTATCCCTAAATAATTACCTACAAATAATTAGCTAAAATTAACTTTAAGCCTACTTTATATAAAATAGTTTAACTATGGTTGAGTCTTTTAAGCTTAAAATCCAAAAAGTCCTATTTTCACTACATTTATTGTGCTTAATTGTGTAGAATCAGTCTCCATTTTATTAATCAAATTAGTCTACCCAAAGCCTTAACTTTTCAGTAGGGTGCTTTAGAGGAAATCATGAATTTAGACGATATTATATTGCAGGCAGAACAAGCGATTGCTGCTGCTGTAGATCCTGCTGCGCTTGACCAAGTCCGCGTAAATTTTTTAGGTAAAAAAGGTTTGTTTACTGAGCAAATGAAAGGGCTTAGTCAATTACCAAAAGAAGAAAAACCTAAAGCGGGTCAAGTGATCAACATTGCTAAGCAACATGTTCAAAAACTACTGACAGAGCGTGGAGAATTACTCCGCGCTGAAGTTATTAAGCAAAAGTTAGCGGCTGAATCAATTGATGTAACACTACCAGGGCGTGGAAACGAACTTGGCGGATTGCATCCTGTTACTCGTACGATTGAGCGCATTGAAAGCTTTTTTGGGGACTTAGGTTTTTCCGTTAAACAAGGTCCAGAAGTTGAAGATGATTTTCATAATTTTGATGCGTTAAATATTCCTGAGCATCATCCAGCGCGACAAGATCATGATACCTTCTATTTTAATCCTAAATTGGTGTTACGTACACAAACATCAGGCGTGCAAATTCGCACCATGGAAAAAGAACAGCCCCCTTTAAGAATTATTTCTCCAGGTAAAGTTTACCGAAACGACTACGACCAAACCCATACGCCTATGTTTCATCAGGTTGAAGGTCTTATGGTAGATAAAGATGTTAGCTTTACGCATTTAAAAGGTGTGTTACACGACTTTTTACACCACTTTTTTGAAGAAGAAGTAGAAATACGTTTCCGCCCGTCATACTTTCCGTTTACAGAGCCTTCTGCAGAAGTAGATATTATGGGCAAAAATGGTAAATGGTTAGAAGTATTAGGTTGTGGCATGGTGCATCCTAACGTATTGAAATCTGTTGGAATAGACCCTGAAGTATACACAGGTTTTGCCTTTGGTATGGGAGTAGAGCGTTTAACAATGTTGCGCTACGGGGTGAGTGACTTACGTGCATTCTTTGAAAACGATCTTCGCTTTTTAAAACAGTTTAAGTAGGAAAGCTAAAAAATGAAATTTAGTGAATCATGGTTAAGAGAGTGGGTTAATCCTGCAATATCTTCAGATGAGTTATCCCATCAAATTACAATGGCTGGCTTAGAAGTAGACGCAGTTGAACCTGTTGCAGGCGAATTTACCGGTGTATTAATTGGTGAAGTGGTTGAATGTGGTCCTCATCCTGATGCTGACAAGTTACAAGTAACTAAAATTAACTTAGGTACTAATTTTAATAACGGTGAATTAGTCGATATTGTTTGTGGCGCTAAAAATTGTCGATTAGGGCTTAAAGTTGCAGTAGCTACCGTTGGCGCTGTATTACCTGGCGACTTTAAAATTAAAAAAGCTAAATTACGTGGTGTGCCTTCGCATGGCATGTTGTGTAGTGAGTCAGAAATTGGATTAGCAGATAGTGCAGATGGTATTTTAGAGCTAGCACAAGATGCACCTATAGGCGTCTGCGTTCGTGAGTATCTTAATTTAAACGATGTGACCATTGATGTTGATTTAACGGCTAACCGTGGTGATTGTTTAGGCCTAAAAGGTTTAGCAAGAGAAGTTGGTGTACTCAATAGTTTAGCTATTACAGAGCCTGTAATTAAATCAATTGAGCCAAGTATTGAAGATACCTTAACTATTACTTTATCAGCTGAAAAGGCTTGCCCACGCTATTTGGGTCGAGTGATCAAAAATATTAATATTAATGCACAATCGCCGTTATGGATGGTAGAAAAACTGAGACGCTGCGGTATTCGCTCTATTGATCCGGTAGTTGATGTTACAAACTACATACTTTTAGAGCAAGGTCACCCAATGCACGCTTTTGATTTAGATAAAATTGATGGTGGCATTAATGTGCGTTTTGCTCATAAAGACGAAAAGTTAACTTTATTAGATGAAAACGAAGTCACGCTTTCACCTGAAACTTTGGTAATTGCCGATAACAGTAAAGCCTTAGCAATGGCAGGTATATTTGGTGGTTTACATTCTGGCGTAACATCTGCCTCTAAAAATATATTTTTAGAGAGTGCTTTTTTTAGCCCATTAGCAATTTTAGGTAAAGCACGCCAATATGGTTTACATACAGACTCGTCTCATCGTTATGAGCGTGGTGTAGATCCTCAATTACAGCTTGATGCAATGAACCGTGCAACTGAGTTGTTGCTTGAAATTGTTGGTGGTGAAGCTGGTCCAATTACTGAAGCAAAATCAGAAGATAATTTACCAAAACATAAGCAAATTAGTTTACGAAGGATCAAACTTGATTCTCGCATTGGTCACCATATTAATGACGAGCAAGTCGCTAATATACTAACCCGATTAGGCTTTACCATTACTTTTGACAACAATATTTGGCAGGTTACCGTACCGGCATATCGTTTTGATATTAAAATTGAAGTTGATTTAATAGAAGAAGTTGCCCGTATTTTTGGCTACAACAATATTCCTAATACTTCTCCCAAAGCTACTTTACGTATGTGTGCGAATAAAGAAGCCGACTTAAGTGTTAGCCAACTACGCAACATTTTAGTTAATCGCGGTTATCAAGAGGCCATCACTTATAGTTTTGTTGACCCGAAAGTGCAGGTATTACTACACCCCGATCAAGAAGTAATGACTTTACCGCATCCTATTTCGTCAGAAATGTCGGTAATGCGTTTAAGTTTATGGACTGGGTTATTACAATCTGTTGCCTATAATCAAAACCGCCAACAAAACCGCATACGCTTATTTGAAACTGGCTTGCGTTTTATTCCTGATGAATCAGTAGAAAATGGTGTAAGACAAGACAACATGATTGCGGGTGTTATTACTGGCCAACGTAATGTAGAACATTGGAATATGGAAAAATCTCCAGTAGACTTTTTTGATATAAAATCTGATGTTGAAGCTTTACTTGCTTTAACGGCTGATGCCTCGAGTTATGATTTTTCTACTGCTGAAATTAGTGCTTTACACCCGGGGCAAACTGCCGGTATTTATCGTAATGGATCATTAGTGGGTTATGTTGGCACCTTACATCCTGAATTAGAACGTAAATTTGGCTTAAATAGTCGTACGTTAATTTTTGAGCTATTATTGTCTGAAATATTATCAAGTAAAATCCCTGAATCCGCTGCTATATCTCGCTTTCCGTCTAATCGACGTGACATTGCTGTAGTAGTAAAAGAAGATGTTGATGTAAAAAACGTATTACAACTTATTGAAAAGGTTGGCGGAAATTATTTAATTGATCTAAACTTATTTGATGTATACCGTGGTGAAAGCATAGAGCAAGGCTTTAAAAGCCTTGCAATAGCCCTGATACTACAAGATGATGACAAAACACTTGAAGAAAAAGACATTTCTGATGTTGTAAACCGAGTGGTAGATTCATTAAAAACTCAATTAAATGCATCACTGAGGGATTGAGCCATGGCGCTTACCAAAGCAGAAGTAGCAGAACATTTGTATGAAAAAGTCGGTCTTAGCAAGCGCGACGCAAAAGATATGGTAGAAATATTTTTTGAAGAAATACGTGAGACTTTAGAGGCTGGTGAGCAAGTTAAACTTTCTGGATTTGGAAATTTTGACTTGCGTGTTAAAAGCGAACGTCCAGGTAGAAACCCAAAAACAGGTGAAGATATTCCAATCTCAGCCCGTAAAGTGGTAACTTTTAGACCGGGTCAAAAATTAAAAAGCCGTGTTGAAGATGGTAACGGTTAGTTAAAATTTTCAATTGACGACAAAAAACTGCATCAAGCAGTTTTTTTTTACCTAAAATTTAGCTATTTACCTTAAATCGTTTTCCTAGATATTTTATGTTGGATCGCTTTAGTAGTTTTTTTAGTAAACAATATGAGTATTTGGTTTAATATCACAATAAATAAGGCAAACAATACACCGGTGATAAAAGCAGGTAATGTTAACGGAATAGCTAATTGGTATTGTTCATAGGTGGCTTGTAGCATTGATTGATCAAATTCAGTTATAAAATAATAAACCCGTTTAACATAGTCTGCGTTTTGCAAATTCAATAATTGTGCCTGTAAGTTAGCAGCTCTATCAGAGGTATTGATAATAATATCAGCGGTTTCATTTATTGAAGCTTCACTATTTGCCAAATATTTTTCAGTCATGGAGGTTAAGTTACCGTTAAAGTAACGATTAGCAATTAACTGAAATTCGTTTAATTGTAAATGTACTTCATTGACATGCCCTGACAACCTTTGTGAATACTGTTGAATAAATTCAGGGAGTTGCACACCTAGAATAAAGGTTAAAGTAAATAAAAACCGGTCAAATATAGTAAATATAATTTTAAACATAAATCGCCTTATTTAGTATTAATACTGTTTTAGTTATTCACTAACGTAAACAGCTAAATATTTATACCCGTTACTGCTCAAGATGCAGATTTTAATGGGAACTAAAACAATTTAGGCATAGATTTCAAGTTCCAGACGAAACCTAAGGACTACATCCCTGTATGCAAGGCATTAAGTTTATGTCATGGTTATTCTCGGTAACTGCTCCTGCGTTACCCTAATATCCTACATATATGAACCCACTCCGTTTGCAAGATATTTGATCATAGTGTGAGAGAAAAATCATTGCTCTCATATATCCGGCCTATTTATGGAATGTTTTTATTCCTGGCCCCAATGGTTATTTGCGCTCATCCTCCTCATCATCCGTA
>Ga0209185_1000353_pt1 | contig 57509 bp, 37 predicted proteins | sample SidtaG_2_FD_187425 | JGI IMG/M metagenome (GOLD analysis project Ga0209185, IMG submission 187425) | Marine algal microbial communities from Sidmouth, United Kingdom - Sidmouth_Asex2 metaG (SPAdes) (version 2) | ecosystem: Host-associated > Algae > Red algae > Unclassified | place: Sidmouth... | reverse complement strand
AGAGGCTCAGGTTGTTAGCAATCTCGCCATTCGTTGACCGATAGCGATCAAGCGGGGTACATCTAGCTTTCGTTCGCTCAGTTTCTGTTCAATATCAGAGGGTGGCATAATCGGTTCACCCCCACGTATGTGGGGAATACTTTTTTATGTCTAGCTTGTGCCGCTTCGCGTTCGGTTCACCCCCACGTGTATGGGGAATACTCATAGCGCAGCATCTCGTCATTCGATCCGAACGGTTCACCCCCACGTGTGTGGGGAATACGCGCGCAGCACTCGAAATCCAAACCTGTGAGGACGGTTCACCCCCACGTGTGTGGGGAATACGTGCCTCGCGCCAAACGCGGCCTTTTTTAATGCGGTTCACCCCCACGTGTGTGGGGAATACCAATGCCGCGCCGTCCGTCGCGGGGTTGTAGCCGGTTCACCCCCACGTGTGTGGGGAATACTTTCTCTGCTATAGCCATGTTTAATCGTTCTCCGGTTCACCCCCACGTGTGTGGGGAATACTAATTTTTGTAACGTACGTTACCAGTTTTAAACGGTTCACCCCCACGTGTGTGGGGAATACTATCGGCCTCGCTGGTTCCTCGACAAACTCATCGGTTCACCCCCACGTGTGTGGGGAATACCTTAACGTTTGCCGGATACCCCCGACTTTCCACGGTTCACCCCCACGTGTGTGGGGAATACCGGCTTGCTTCGGCTAGGTACCCAACAATAGCCGGTTCACCCCCACGTGTGTGGGGAATACTAAAGGGTACTCGTTGGAAGGTTCACCCGGCGCGGTTCACCCCCACGTGTGTGGGGAATACGCTATCCAAAATCTAATGATCGAAAATGGTTTCGGTTCACCCCCACGTGTGTGGGGAATACATCTAAAGACTAACTCAAATCTAGCTAAATGGCGGTTCACCCCCACGTGTGTGGGGAATACGCATACAAAGGTTGATCGTCGGATCGCAGTCACGGTTCACCCCCACGTGTGTGGGGAATACGTATCCCATTCTGATCCAAGCCAAACCTTACCCGGTTCACCCCCACGTGTGTGGGGAATACGTGCCATTGGTGTTGCTCCTGTAGGTCGTCCACGGTTCACCCCCACGTGTGTGGGGAATACGCCCCACTGTCGCAAACGCGCCGCAGACCATTCGGTTCACCCCCACGTGTGTGGGGAATACTTACTCGAAAGCCTTGGTCTGCATTGCGAAGACGGTTCACCCCCACGTGTGTGGGGAATACGGTAGAAGTGTGTTCCGTAGGAACGTCCCACGCGGTTCACCCCCACGTGTGTGGGGAATACGTTCGAGTTTTTGCACTCGGTTGGCGGTACACCGGTTCACCCCCACGTGTGTGGGGAATACGCGACATCAGTGCTAGACACACACCGCCATTACGGTTCACCCCCACGTGTGTGGGGAATACAGCCCGTCGTTATCTATCCAAACTAACCACTCCGGTTCACCCCCACGTGTGTGGGGAATACACGATATCGTGTACATAGATCAGCTTGTGAACCGGTTCACCCCCACGTGTGTGGGGAATACATCTACCATGTCAGCAAGATCATCGGTATCGGCGGTTCACCCCCACGTGTGTGGGGAATACGGTTACTTTGGCATATGGCGAGCGAAGGCGTTCGGTTCACCCCCACGTGTGTGGGGAATACCAGACGGCGCGTTGATAATGGGTAATCACAATCGGTTCACCCCCACGTGTGTGGGGAATACTACATGTTCCACAGTATACAGGGTTGGCCATTCGGTTCACCCCCACGTGTGTGGGGAATACGTTCAATTCGATGAACTCGTTCCACCCCGTGCCGGTTCACCCCCACGTGTGTGGGGAATACATGGCGGTTGCGGGCGGACCGTGCCAACCGTGCGGTTCACCCCCACGTGTGTGGGGAATACATTCGCAGATGAGGTTTCTATCCCCCAAGATACGGTTCACCCCCACGTGTGTGGGGAATACGCGAGAAGCCAGATTCTAAAGGTGATGGAATACGGTTCACCCCCACGTGTGTGGGGAATACTATACTTACGTTCGCCATAACTCCCTTATATCCGGTTCACCCCCACGTGTGTGGGGAATACTGGTTCGTTTGATGAGGAATTCCTCAATTCACCGGTTCACCCCCACGTGTGTGGGGAATACGTGAATCTCGGTATCAATTATGTATTCTACATCGGTTCACCCCCACGTGTGTGGGGAATACTTTGATGAAGAGAAGTTGGACGAAGCATCTGACGGTTCACCCCCACGTGTGTGGGGAATACGCATTTAATGATGTGAGTTACAGCAACATCGGCGGTTCACCCCCACGTGTGTGGGGAATACAATCTTTACATCGTTCTGACATCTATAATCCTCGGTTCACCCCCACGTGTGTGGGGAATACGTTCAACGTTGATATGGAGTTGATTGACGGAACGGTTCACCCCCACGTGTGTGGGGAATACATATCCATGCCATGAGACGGCACGCGACTAGGCGGTTCACCCCCACGTGTGTGGGGAATACGCCTGTGCAGCTGGGGCCGAGCGGGTCGAATACGGTTCACCCCCACGTGTGTGGGGAATACTTCCTCCTCTTCTACACCTTGATCAATTATGGCGGTTCACCCCCACGTGTGTGGGGAATACCCTTGTGGGGCAGGGAAAAACAATCCAATCTTCGGTTCACCCCCACGTGTGTGGGGAATACATTACTGTTGATGGTAACGTTGATATCGGTAACGGTTCACCCCCACGTGTGTGGGGAATACGTTTCGCTTCTTTTTCTACAGGCTTTATCGGCCGGTTCACCCCCACGTGTGTGGGGAATACTTCGTGTTAACATCTACCCTAACGGCGGGTTGCGGTTCACCCCCACGTGTGTGGGGAATACGTTCTCACTTCGTACAGTTAAAAAGTCACTACCGGTTCACCCCCACGTGTGTGGGGAATACTAATCCTATAGCGCTCAGTTGATCGTAATCGTCGGTTCACCCCCACGTGTGTGGGGAATACTATGGTTACATTTGGATTAGGAATAAATATACCGGTTCACCCCCACGTGTGTGGGGAATACATTTTTGCATACCCAGAAAGAATCAATTTCTTACGGTTCACCCCCACGTGTGTGGGGAATACGAGACAAACGCACCTGTAACGCTGGTACAAAACGGTTCACCCCCACGTGTGTGGGGAATACGATGCAAAATACGTAGATGCCGATTATGCTAACGGTTCACCCCCACGTGTGTGGGGAATACTTGTGGCGGGTTTTTTGTTACACATTTTCAAACGGTTCACCCCCACGTGTGTGGGGAATACGGATTCTGATTTACATCGTCATCGTCGATATCCGGTTCACCCCCACGTGTGTGGGGAATACATCGTTTGCGTAGGCCTGCATTTGGCTACTGGCGGTTCACCCCCACGTGTGTGGGGAATACTGGCACAAGATGGCATCACGACAGTCGAGCAACGGTTCACCCCCACGTGTGTGGGGAATACATCTTGATGATTTGGCTGATGCGCTATCTGGCCGGTTCACCCCCACGTGTGTGGGGAATACTACATACACCTCCGCAATGGTGACAGAATACACGGTTCACCCCCACGTGTGTGGGGAATACGCGAAGTATGCCGAGCAACCAGCGTATACGGACGGTTCACCCCCACGTGTGTGGGGAATACCGCGCCTCGGTCGCACTTTGCACCGCCGTACCCGGTTCACCCCCACGTGTGTGGGGAATACGCTGTTCTTGTAGATGATAGCAGGGAATTGATCGGTTCACCCCCACGTGTGTGGGGAATACTTTATCTGGAGCTGACATCTCACCCCATTGCACGGTTCACCCCCACGTGTGTGGGGAATACGACGCCGCTGCCGCCCATTTCGCCCACTACCTCCGGTTCACCCCCACGTGTGTGGGGAATACGATTCGGTGCTCTATCGGTTTGTGATTTTGAACGGTTCACCCCCACGTGTGTGGGGAATACAATGTCGGCCAGCGGCGTATTAACCCAATCACCGGTTCACCCCCACGTGTGTGGGGAATACCTTTAGTTCGTCGATAGTTTCGAGGTCGATACCGGTTCACCCCCACGTGTGTGGGGAATACTTCTACAATCTGATCTTCGCTTGGAGTGAGTACGGTTCACCCCCACGTGTGTGGGGAATACACCATGTCGAAGTTGCACCAAACCGAACCTTGCGGTTCACCCCCACGTGTGTGGGGAATACGCTGCCTTGGCGGGGTTGATGACAAACCGCGACGGTTCACCCCCACGTGTGTGGGGAATACTGTGGTACAGCCAACGTACCCCGCGCCACCCGCGGTTCACCCCCACGTGTGTGGGGAATACGTGGTAATAGGCCAAGTCTGCATTCGTCAACTGCGGTTCACCCCCACGTGTGTGGGGAATACTCACCCACCCCTGCGGCTTTACGCTTCGCCGCCGGTTCACCCCCACGTGTGTGGGGAATACGCGGTCTCGACCGATCCGAGGTGCGATGTGACCGGTTCACCCCCACGTGTGTGGGGAATACCCATCTGACGACCCGTCGGACTATTCGTTTTTCGGTTCACCCCCACGTGTGTGGGGAATACGAATGCAGACGGTAGGATCATCGGATTTTCACCGGTTCACCCCCACGTGTGTGGGGAATACGATCACATTGCCACCCACCACCACATTCGCAACGGTTCACCCCCACGTGTGTGGGGAATACCTGCTTGTGAATTGACCGGGGGTTGTCTTGCGCGGTTCACCCCCACGTGTGTGGGGAATACTCTATTTCGTTAGGTTTTCTTAAGGGGAAGCTGGATCAACTGCAATCCATCAAAATCAACGATTTGGCGTTTGGTCGAACCGAATGATCTCATCTTATACCGTTGCTCGTTATTTGTCGACCAGAACTGATGAGCGCCGCCCTCTTTTAGTTTTGCGCAGCACTTCTCCCATAGCTTATCACGAACCATTGCAGAGAGATGACCGATAAAGACACCGCTGCGTGGCTCGATCATCCAACGGCTCAATTCACCACGCAAAGAAGTTGGCACCTTTTCAAGAATAATCACCACCATAATTAACCCCTCCCAAGGTAGACCCATCCTGCCCCATGTTATCTGAATTGCCCGTGGTATCATTGCCAGTTGGTGACCACAAACTGCCAGGCAATGCAGGATCAGTATCAAAATCGATCTTAATGTCATCTGCGCTGCTCGTCATCTCTTTGGTCAAATTGAGCAATTCGTCGATATCATTCAAAATACGCCCCATCAATCGCTCTTGGTGAAAGAGATCGCGACAAGCATGGCGCGTACGCGATTCAATTTTGTTACGCGACTCTGCCGTCAAGCTAAAAGCAAGCGGGACTGTTGTCCGCGTTTTATACAGATCGGCAATATCATAGACAAAAGAGAGCTGCTTCCCTGTATGCACAAAGCCAAGACCAGTCGAATAGCCAGCCGAGACAATCGCCGCGTGGCAAAGGCCATTTAGACAAGCATTTGCCGACGACAGAGCACGGTTGATTGTGTCCGATGCGCTCCAATGTTGCCGACTATAACGACGACCGTTCCACGGCACGCCAAATTTTCGACTAGCCATTGCATATGCCTTGCGCACACGCGCCCCTTCCATCCCGCGTACCTGTTCGATTTTTAGATCCTCTGATATTTCTTCGCCAAATCGAAATTGATACATGCGGCGTACAACCCGCATCCGTTTGTGTTTATCGCTAACCAATTCCGCTTGACGAATGAGGCGATACCCTTTGCGCGTTTCGCCACCACCTTGGGCATAGAAGCGCACGCCCTCCTCGCCACACCAGTTGACCAAGCAGCCATTGTCGGTCAACGTTTTGATCGCCTCGTGGGTTACGGATGTACCCGGCCCAAGCATGAGCACAGAGAGGTTTGCAACCGGAATCATTACCCGGCCATCTTTATCAAAAAATTCAACTGCCTTTTGTGTTTGTTCAATTTTACCCCGCTCTAAATAGAGATAGCCGACGCTATCTCGTAATTTAGGCAGTTCGTGAAAATCTTGTATTCGCATAGATTTGTACCTCTTGTTATGGTATACGTGTATCTAAAAACGTTATAAAGGAGGTCGCAACATGGACCAACAAAACGATATGAATCGATCTGATAATTCAATTCTGTTGCCGGCTGTCATTGTGCAGCAGGCAATAGACCGAGCGCGCCATTTGGGTATTGATCTCTCTAGCTATATCCAAACATTAATCAAAGATGATCTCTCTGATAAAGCACAAGATGCATGGCGCAGGCCGCTACCTGCTGTTGTCAGCGAACAATATGCTGCGGATCTTCAGGAATTTTTGGCGATTGAGATCAACTCTCCGCAACCTGGTGCAGACAGCGGCCAGCAACTTGCCGATCTGCTGGATCAAGAGATGGGCTGATGGTAAAGCCGATCAAATACACCGAACGCTTTCTACGCAATTACCGCGAACGCATTGTCAAAGTTATTGCGCTAAAATAAGACTTTATTAATAGTGTCGATGTCTTCCTCGAAAATCCTGCCTTTGTCGCCGATCACCCGCTTGAAGGCACTACCCGCTTGAAGACACTACCCGCTTGAAGACACAATGGCCGACAAGCGGGCTTTTTCTATTACGGATGAGTACCGCGTCATCTATCGAGATAATGGTGAATACTATCTCTTTTTGGATGTCGGCACGCATGATTAGGCATACATGCATTGATTTTGACTGTTAGCGGATCGGCGCGACGGAGAGAAGGCCGAAACCAAAGGCTTTACCGCTGCCGATACCGTTCTGGATAGCGGCGGTGAATTTGTCTGGTTCGGTCACTTGCAGAACGCCGTCGAATTGGACGCTGAAGAATTTGAGATCGTCATCCTTACGTCCATCAACAAAATTCTGACCATTCGGCAAGGCAGAATGAATCCGAAATCCTGCATCCTCTGCCTTTCGTACCAGCCACTCTTGTTGTTCATCCATTCTGTATAATCCAATCCGTTTGCCTTTATTGCCCTTACCTGCGCTCAACCGCTTGGTTGGATTTGCGCGCAGCCGGAACGACAAAAGCTGTCCTTGATTGAGTGCATAGCTAACCTCTTTGATGGCTGGGTTTTGTTGGATAGCGGATGGCAGGTCACTGCCCAAGAGCAGATAACGCTCGTCGGGCAAGCGAGACCAATCCGGCTGCAATGTTGATTGGACCAACAAACTGATCAGCCCACTCTGAGGCGACTGCTCTAGCCGAAAGAGCACCCGTTCAGCCTCTTTGTCCATCACTTTATTCATCTCATCTGGAAAACCAGAAAGAACCGTGCGATGCATCTCTTTTGGTACCGCAATGTCTTTTTGAACCCGGCGAGAGCGCGGGTTGAGTATGAGTCTTGATAGGTACATGGATTTTCCTTATCCTCCGTTCGGTTCCTTACCGCTAACATTGTCAAAGTAATCGACTGATGCCTGTGCTGTTTCCCAGCCTGAAAAACGATCTACATAGGGAGGCGGCTTAATAAATGTGGTCTTTACTCGACGCACACCAAACTGTCGAGTAGCAAACGAAATCGGTTGATCGGGACGTGCCTCTGCCCCATCTTCAGCTTCCATAACCAAACGGATTCGTTCGTCCTTTTCTCCCCGCCGTGCTTCCACCAAACGCGGATACCCACTTAAGGCATTGTCAGCATGAGCCTCTTCCATAACTGCATCAGGCAACCATGCTGGCTCGCTGGGTACAAAAGATTTTCGACCTAAGTAGAGTGGCCAAACAGGATTTGCCAGCGCATCGTGGAGTTTCCGTAGCAAGGATAAATCTTCGCTCTCTAGGGCAACCAAAAAGCGGGCATCGGCTAAGTAGTAGCGCCGAGATGGCTCTGTATCCTTGATACCGCCAGCCGCCTTGAGTAGATTCTGTGCTGTATGAAAATCATAGGTCAGGCGGCCTTCTCGATCCACTCGGGCCCCCATACGCAGCGCTGACAGATCATCAAGTGCTGCGGTACGGGGTCGCCCTAGCGCGGCACAGAGCAGACCAATCACACCGCTCTTTGACGGCTCGAGGCCCGTATCTCGAATACTAAAGCGGCTCTGCACGCCCCAAGATTGCATCGGCCCGGCTAGACGCAACAGAAGCACATTCATGCTGTCTCCCCATTACTTGGTAATGCACCCAAAACCTGCGCTATCATGGCATCTGTGCCTGCAACCTGATAGTCTGCTAGTGATGCCAGTGGTAAGTTTGCATCTAATCCCAACACGGCGACGCTTTGAATTGATTTTTCACCATACACGGCTTTCATCCGTCCCCAATACTCATCCAACTTTTTGACTGATGGTTCAACAAAACCAGAGTCAGCGGTAGGGCGTATGGGCTTTTCGAACGCATTCGCCATAGACCAACCCATGCCGCTGTTACGCACGACAGCCATCAACAAACTCGGTGGATTATTGGCTGCGGATGAGTTCTGCTTTCCACTAGGAACGGCTTCGATGGCCGAACGAATAAAGCCCTCAACCGTCTTTTGGGACAACGCCTCACTATCTAGATTCTCGGTCAATTGGTTCCAGTCTAGCCGCATATAGCGGTAGAAGCAGGCGCTATCGTAACCGCTAAAGCCCATCATGCCTGCGCCGGCGGAATCGTCTGGATTTAAATCATCGACGGCGGTATAGAAATCCATCTCCATGGTCACTCGATGGGTAGAGAGTGCGTGAGCCACTTGGCACGCAGCGTCGATATTCAGTTCTGGACTTTCGGCTAACATACGGCCAAAGAGAGCAATATCCGGTGCGCTGGTGCGGCCCTTAAACTTCTTCGTCAGCACCTTGTTGATCTCTTTTACAGCACCGGCCCTTGCTTTCTCATCGACCAAATCACTCCACTTATCTGTGATAGAATCCGCAATGTCTTGCAATTCAGAATCGCTCATGTAGAGCAAAACCGCGGTCCGTTCGCCATCTTTATCTAGCTTGCTCAATAGCGCCTTGACTGTATCATCCAAAATGGCCTCGACCATTTCAGCTGTTGCTTGTTCCTCCGCAAGCTTTTCCCGAATTTGTTGCTTAATACGCTTAGTGCGAAGCGCTTTTTCTACGCCTGTGGTTTCAGCAAAGACGGGCGCTTCGCGCATAGATCGTTTTAGGCACTGCGAAGAGATACGCGCTCGGCGCACGCCACCAAATTCACAATCTTTGGGACTGCCCGTGTCGTCGCGGTTGAGATTTGATGGTGCAAAGTTCTGAAGTGCATGTAGTTCAATATAGATGTTGTTATTGTTAGACATATGTATTTCCTCAATTTATCGATTATAAAAATTTTGTTGAATTCGTTGTTTGCTATAAATAATGACCGTTTGACCAGCAGTCAAGGATCTGCCCATTCCTAAGTTTCCCTAGGAGGCAGCAGCATCTTTTCCTGGCTTGCCCCAAAACGCTCGCGCCCACTCCTTCTGCACATAGCCAGATGGATGGCCCCAATTTTGGATATCCGTAAAGAGTCGATGCCAATTGATTGGTTGCTCTTTAGAACGCAGATAGCTCACGGCCTGCCGCAAGTAGACGGGCAAATCTTCTCGATGAGCAGAGAGCAGGTTAGAAAAGCGTCGTTCTACAGCGGTGTCGTCGCCATCTTTATCTCGGGTGCCAGCAAAATGGCTACCAACATTACCGGTTCCACCAGCCTGCGGATGAGAGGCAAAGAGGGCAGCGGTCAAAAAGTAGGCATCCTCTCGCCAGCGGGGTGCATCGTTGGGCAACCACGGCACGACGTAGCGGTACATTTCGAAAGCCATCCCCGGCGGCTCGCTTAGTCCACGCCGGAGTGCGGCAAGGGCACCGCGGTTTTCACGTTGGTTCAGTTCAATTAAATGGTTAATAAATGGATAGGTATTTTCTGTCATAATTACCCCTCTTTGAATTCAATCAATAATGGACAGTGATCACTATGTGGTGACCAAGTTTTGTAATCTCCAATCTCAAATTTTGAAATATTGTTCATCCATTCTAACGGTACAAAACAGTAGTCGATGTGGTAGCCGCGATCCTCATGACGATAGAGAAAGAATGTATTTTGCTCTTCATTGCCCTGTGTTTGTTCGTTTAATTCATGATAAATACTTACAAGACCATGCTCACTTAGCCTTCGGACTATTTCTGAATGTGTACCAATCCTAGGCTTATAGTCCCAAATTGCATTTGAATTAAAGTCACCAAGAATGATTACATCTGGCTTAGCCATATATTCTGTGTATTCGTTCAGTGCGGCGTGAAGTTGGCCAACGTACCTTAGCTTCCGAATATCGTGGTTCATTGCCCATACGGCTAGTAAATTGAAAGTCTCTGAACCTGTGACCGTTAGCGGTATACAATGTCGAATTTCTGGGTTGTATGACACGTCCACAATAAAGTTGTAGTTAGAGTAAGAGAAAATACCAATTCCCTTTTTCCCATCCCCGAACCATTGCATAATTTGGGGTCGAGCTAATTCATCATCAAAAGATAATTTCTCCAACGGTTCACACTCCTGAATAACGACTATGTCCGGTTGCATTTTCAGGATGTACTTGGCTTTTTTCCTAAAAGCACCTTGGCAGTTCCAACTGACAATTCTCATAAAGTGGTTTCCTTCGGAAAAACCTTCGTCAATCCTGCTGCCAACTGACCGCGTGCCTGTACTGTTGCCTTCAATGCTCGCGGCGAGGTTCCCAAGCTTTCCGTAATGCTATCCAGTGACTGCCAAGCAGTCCTCTTGAGCGTCTCTTGCCAGTTCCGTAGTGCAATAGATGAATCATCAGGCAGGGTTTCCAGCGTCACCATAAAGGGTGCTTCTAGCCGCGCCCAGTAGCGCCGTTCGATGCCCCATGGGCCCATCTTCTGGTTCAGATCCTCTTTTTGAGGCTTATTTCCCTCGGGACTATCCGATTCAGGAGCCACTAAAAAGGTCGCCAAAGTTCTAGCTGAACCCCAGAGTTGGCGAGCCACATCTTCGGCCATCTTCAAAGCACTATCCAAAGCCTCAACCAATGTTTTGTCTTCCAGATATTCATTGCGCAGCGGCATCCGTTCGCCCCGGAAAAACTCCATCTTGGCTTGGTCATTCACCATGCCTAGGGCAGAAATTCGTCGGGTTTCAGACTTTTCAATTTTCCCATTACTGCTCAAGGTTGCCAACCAATCCACTGACAGCGGGGGGCGAATCCCCTCCGTGCGTAGTTTGAAGAGTGCCGAGCTATCTCGCCAAAGGGCCTTGGATTCAGAGAAGCGCAAGGGGAAAGATCTCTCAGCCTTATTGTTGGCATCGTAATGCATCATGGGATTCTGAACCTCTCCATCCATGCGCAAACCAGGTGCCATGGTCATATTGCGTACCCGAGTGACGCCATCCAATCCAACTTCTGGCTTGAGCAGAATGCGGCGATTCTGCCAAGTTAGATAATCAAGATACCCATTTGGTAATGAGCGTTCGGCGTATGGATCTGCCGCTTCCCATGTAGGTAAATCGTCTCCCAATTTGGGGATTGGCTCGTCTTTCCCGTAACGAACCATATTGAGAAGCAAAGTTTGAAAGAGGGTTTTCCCTTGCACCAAGAACAGAATGCCACCAACACAGGGAGCGTACGTAAACTTCTGGTCCAGTCCGCTCAATCCTGCTAACCCAAAAGATTGGGCGGCAAGCAGATGTCGAGCCGCTTGGGCAGGCGTTAGTGATAACCCTCCTGCTTCTGTATGGTGGTCAAAAAGGGTGCCATTATTGCCCGATGCAGCATCCATCACCATACTCGCAACTGATTTTTCCTTAACCCGTTCATCGGCAGCTTGATAAAAGGGCCGTTCAGGGTCAAAGAGCTCAAAGTTATCATGTTGCTTAGTCAGATACTCATCGAGCGTCGTATTTTCCCAACGGCCTTTTCCATCCGCCCATAGCCTACTCCACTGCCGTATGTCCGTTGGACCTTCGACAACTCGGTGTAGAATGGCCAGTAACAGTCGATGAAGTGCCACCGTTACAATGGGCGAGTCACCACTAATTTCTGTCAATCGGTGCGCGTTGGCAAGGGTTTCGCGGATGCCAAGTTCAACAACCTTTCCAGTTGGGTCTGTGCAGGGAATCCACGGTTCGTCAATCAAATTGAAACTAGTACTCATTGATCCTCCTTCAAAATTTCAAGGCCGTAGGTACGGCCTAGGCGTAACGTTGTTTTGATTTCAGGCAATTCGGCAATGCCGTCTTTAAACTTTAGAACAAAATGGTCACGCAGCAGGGGGTGCTCTGCCCAAGCAGGTGGCCGTTCGCCATGTTCAAGTAGATGATAGACAATTGACTTATTGCTCAGACTGATTGTGTATTGCGCCAAGATCCGGGTCTGATTATGATTTGGTTTTTGTGTTAGCTCGAGAGTTGTCCCCCCACCATCCGGCTCTGTATTGAACCCATCTGCACACTCATGCAAGCAGACAATAGAAATCGAGCGGTCACCCAATCGGGTCAGCGCTTGAAATGCGGCATGTAGCTCTGGGCTATCTTCTTCCAATCCCGGCGAACGTTGATAAAGAAGCAGTTCATCATCGGGTTCCAGAATCAGCCTTTTCTTGGCTTCATTGATGGCCTCTTTCTTTTCTTTTTCCATTTTTTCTCGGGCAGCACCCAACACAACCAGAAGCTCTTTCGGTATATGATTTTTATCTAATTGTTTATCATCGTAAACAGATTCAATTAACTCGGCTGTCTCTTGAGGGATCAACAATTTATCTCGCCCGCTTAGCGTCAAATAAGATCGAATTAGAATATATTCAGCATAGACGTATTTATCATTCCCAAATTCAGGATGAGAAAGATTAGATTGGTCAACCGAGACGTAGAATGCGGGATGGCTCAGATGCTCTGGACGGTTACCGCGTTCATGTCGGTGTAATCGTCCTGCTCTCTGTAATAAAAGGTCAACTGGGGCTAAGTCAGAAATCATGATATCAAAATCCAGATCCAAGCTCTGTTCAATTACCTGCGTGGCTACAACAATCGATTTGCAAGGGCGTTTGCCTGTCTCTTCTCCATCTTTTCCAAAACGAGCAAGCACCTCTTTTTCTATTTTGTTGCGCCAAGCAGATGGGTTGCGAGCATGGAAGAGAATCAGATCATCTTCTGGTACCAGATTGGCTTCTTCAAGTATGCTATAGATCTCTTGAGCACGTGCAATCGTGTTACAGATTACAGCTGCACAACCACCTGCGCTCAATTGCTGGGCTAGTACATCACAAACCGTTTGTGGCTCACGGTTAAGCCAGTGCAAGGCAATAGGGGGTCTCGCTTCGGTTGATTTGAGTGGAATCACGCCTGAGTCACCATTACTTGACCACGTAATCGACGGATACGGTGCTTGCAATACGTCAGGATTGTCTACACCACTGTAAGCTTTCAGCAGACGGCGGCGTGTTTCTGCCGGCAATGTTGCCGATAGCAAGATCACTGTTGCCCCCACCATGCGTAACCAGCGAAGCAACATCTCGAACAATTCTGACATATAAACATCATAAGCATGAACTTCATCAAAAATAATCGTCTTATGGCTGAGCGCAAAGAGACGGACAAAGAAATGGCGGGTCTGTAATACACTAAGCAAGGACTGATCCACAGTACCAACCGCAAATGGTGAAAGCAGACTGCGTTTGCGAGGCAGAAACCAGCTCATATCCCGAATGGAAGCGCCACTCTCATTTTCATCCACGTTCATGTCGGGTGATGGAGTTTGAGACATCCACCGTGCCTGACTATGAATTAAAAGCGGTATAGCAGCATCAGATGCATAGCGTTTCTCTAGAAATTCAGTCGCTCTGTCAAACATCTGGTTACTGGTCGCCATCGTTGGCATAGCAATATACATACCCCTTTGTTGATGAGTAGCAGCCTGATGATCAGCCAGATATAAGGCAGTCTCTGTTTTGCCAGCGCCAGTCGTTACCTCCACAATCACCAAGGCTGATTCGCCCAGTTTAGGCGCAAGCCGGATTGCTTCCTGCTGGACTGTGTTAGGTGAAAACGGAAATAGTTTTTTAAACGGCAGTGTCCTCTTGGGCGGACTCCACTTTGTCCAATTTAGCTGTTCTAGTGCATGAATAGCCTGCTTTCCTGCTTGCTCGAAATAGGTCGTTGGCTCTAGCGGTGCATCTACATACGGGAAATACTCTTCCATTGAACCGATCCAGTCTGCAACCGTCGTTAGACCAGAAAATAGGATCAAGAATGAGTTCTCCTCTTCTGGACTGTCATTTGAACTCTCACATATGTCAGTAACTGATGCGGGCTTGAGTAAGTCACGCAACATACAGACCATTTCACGGCGCACCTGATCCCAATCCTGATGACCGAGCTGGCTTTGCTTAACACCATCTACTTGAGTGGCTGGCGGCCATGTTCCATGATGACCGCCTAATGCCTGACCGATTTTTCTTGCAACACGACGATGAATAGAGGTCTCGGTCAAGAGTAATTCGTCCAGCGTGCAGGTTGTTACGGTGGCGTGGTAACAGCGCTCTTTGACGAGCACTTTGGGAAATGTCAAACCGGCTGCTGTCAGCTGGTTTGTGGCGGGCGTATAGAGACATTGAAAGCCAGGGCAAGCTTTCCCCAAATCGTGAAGCCCAATCCAGAATGCGATTGTTCGACCAGCATCATCAGTGTTAAGTCCCAATGCAGCGGCAAAATGGGCGCGACTGCTATCAGTTAACACTTGTTGCCACAATGTATGGGCAACCTGCGCAACGTCCATCAGGTGACAAACCAACGGATGGGTCAGGGTGCGATCTTTGCTGGTTTTAGCCCAAAGCTGTTGCACCAAAGGAATCGGTGGCATTTCGACCACATCATATAGAGCAATCAATTTGCGTATCTCTTTTGTCATCTTTCGGCGCAGATGCTCAGGTGCAATAATCGACACATCTGATCCCCACGATCGGATCCACGGCATCATGTCGGTCGTGTCGGTAATATCAGCCCACCAAAGCAATGGATCATCGTTCTGTTTGCACTCATCCCGATTGTCACCTTGAGACGGATGCCATCGTGTTTCTAAAACCCGTTCCTTTACCCGTGGGCTAAAGCGCAAAACGATGCGTTGTGTTTTGTCGCCGATGATGATAGACCAAGAGTTACGTAATATTTCCAGCCCAGGGAAGTCGCGTGGGATTCTGTAGCGCTCACCATCTGGTTCCGCAGATTGAATACGCTCCAGTTTGTAGGCTCGCATCTTGTCGGGCAGGCTACTGTGCCCAATAAGATATGTTGAGTACCCAATCGCTGATGGTTCAATAAGGTACGTATGGAAAGTCGTCTCAAATTCATTTCTACTCAGTGGCTTATATCTGATCTTAATTGGCTTTCTTTGCAGGTAGCATTGAACAACCGTTTTAAAAATCAGTTCGTAATTTGAATCATCTGGCCGTTGTGCGAGTTCGTGCGCAGCCTGCGCGATCTCTTGTTCAATCAGTTTATTCGCGGCCAATGCATCGGCCAGCTTCATCAGAGCTGCTTCGGCTAATTGATTGCGCTTGTCGTGCTGTTTAACAAAAAGCCGGCTGCCCAAATAGTAGGTGTAGGCTTCCTCCGGCGTGATTTCTAGCTTAAGGGAGCGAATTTCTTCATACTCACCCAAAAACCAGAGACGCCCCTCCTTGTAAACTTTTCCATCATCTACCATCTGATTCAGATAGTTGTTGACAGTACGGCGATCAATTCCTGTTGCCGTTTCAATCTCTTTTTCGGTGATTCCGTCTGCGCTGCTTTTAATTCGTAGAAAAACGAGTTGCATTCTTCGTTCAAGCTCTTGTGCAGATATTCTTGGCATCGTGGAGTGCCTCCATTCGTGACTAAATTTATTCGGCTATACTTCCATCTTACGCACCAGTTGGAAAATTAACAACCCCCAATTTTAGGGTAATTTCGGGAGCCTTTATCCTGCGTGCCATGCTTGTCCATCTTTGTAGACCTTTCCCTCTTTTTTCAATTCATTCAAATAGTTGTTTAGCCGTCGCCGATCCAGTTGGGTTAACCTTGCAATATCACTTTCCCATAATCCTGTGTCATCATGTCGCCGAATTAAATTGTGGACACTGCCTTTAATCTGATCTTTTTCACCACTGCGTAAACGTGCCATTTGCTGCCTCCATAGAAAATGTTGCTGTTGAAAAAACGCTTCATTTTCTATAATAGTCAGCAGTTGGAAATTATATCTCCAAGTCGCAAAATTGATTCGCAAGCTGGAGCTATCGCAGCCTGTCGTCATCGTTTTTGCGGCCCATTGCAAATCTCCTTTTCTGAATAGAAAAATAAACTTGCATATAGAGTGGGACATGGCTGTTGCGAAGTAGGCAACAAACGTAAAAACTGGTTAAGATTTGCACAAGAAATCGGGGAGAGAATCGGTGAATCTTTGCAAGTTACGAATGATATGACGCAGTTCCAAATTGTAACTCACCTGCACATCCATCCTAAATGTTGCTAATTTACGAACAGCTTTCATTACCTGTGACTCAGGAAGTAAGGTAAATTGATTGACAATCATCGTCAGCATACTCTGTGCTTCGAGTAGCGCAAATCGTTTACCTATACATTGACGGGGAATACATTGACGGGGACCAATGCCAAAGGGGATATAACTATCCGGTAGGGGCTGCATCCCCCAGAAAACGCTCCGGTCTAAAGCGCTCTGGCTCCGACCAGTACGCAGCCTGGCAATGGACGATATATAGGCTAATTAACAAGCGTGCGCTCTTGAGAATATTTTGCCGCACAAACTAAAAAGCCGCCTTTACCTAAACCAGGTAAAAGCGGCTTTTTTTTACTCCCTAGAAAATGAATCCCCTGGGACTTGAACCCAGAACCCACGGCTTAAAAGGCCATTGAATACTAAATAGCGATTTTACTTAATAAAAATCCAAATGGTTTGACACTGGGTCAAACTTTAGTCTTTCATCCCGTTCATCATTACTTAGTCGCATAGATGCTCATTTAATATTACAAAAAAGGCACACCTCCTTCTCACGAATTCGTGAGAAGGAGGTGTGCCTTTTTTTATTTTTATTATTTACTCACAATGCAGAAGCGGGATTACAAGTGTTTTTCTGGGCAGCATAATACACATCTAGCAACCCATAGCGCTTAGCCATCTTTCGCACGCCAGTATCTGTCATCTGAAATTGGCGACCGAGCTCGCGCCAATTTGGACGTTCTTGAATTGCCAGTTTTAGCAGATATTTTGTAGGACGTACCGCAGGAGCCTGACTTCTAATAGGCAGCAATACGTCCCCTCGGCTAATGACCGAAGTATGAGCCTGAATCAGATCATCTGGTACCGGATGAACGTAAAAGTCTTCGGTTATCTTCTGTCCGTTGTGTCCCAAAATCATGGATAACGTCTTTGTGTCGCGATTGACTCGCCAAAATTGCGCAGCGAAACTATGCCGAAGGCTATGTGTATTCCAGACCTCATTGAGAACATCTGCCCGTTGAGCACAACGCTTTAGGATCTGGTAAATGCTGGAGGGGTCTATGCTTTGTCCACCTTCTTGAATGAAGATTGCCCCACTCACGTTAGATAATGAGCTACTGATACCTTCTCGTTCTACCAACCACAGCTTCAGAAGCTCACCAACGACTGGTGAAAATGGAATATCCCGAAGCGTGTCACCCTTTCCGAGAACATCCTTTAGGTAACCAGTGCCTTGGTCATCTAGGAAGCAGATCTGCTTGGCTGTTACTGTCGCGATTTCGGTACGACGTAACCCCGTATCGGCCAACAACGCAATTAGTGCGCTATCTCGAACTGGCATCTTTCCCAGAGATGCACCCTCAAAAAGAGCGGCTAATGTCGTCGGTTCAATCAATTTCTTCACACCTTTCGGTGTCTTAGGCAATGGAAACCAATCCGCCAGATTCTGTTGAAGATAGTTCTCACGATAAAGCCAACGCAGGAATGTGCGGATGACTCCAACTGTGCGTCGCACGGTAACGGGTGAGAGACGGCCTTCTGTTGGTTTACCCGGATGGTCATCACATTTATCTTTGACTTGCGACAACTAATACGCAAACTGTTTGCCATTACGACGGTCAATCTGCTTGCCCTCCAGAACCGTTTCATACCAACGCTCGAATCGCTTGAGCGCATTTTGGTAGTGTGAAAGCGTTTCCGGTTGGTAGAGCCGCTGACCGCAATCGTAGATATAGAGCGCTATCCAATTGCTCAAATCTGGAAACACAAGTTCATCATCGGCTCTATCTAAAGTAGGTGAAAGTCTCATTGCAAAATCTCCTGTTCATGCACGTCTGTTCGGATACGTCATCTCATGCTGGCCAGCACGAGATAACAGTAGCACGGCCGGTTCGGTGCAGATCAGAAGTTGAAAAAATGTTGTAGATTCGGCGAACTTTCGCCAGACAAAAGTCAAATCGTTCTTAAAACAGAGGAGGAACAGCTTATGCCATATGCACAGAAATTACCCCGGAAGTACCTTTCACTCACACAGGAAGCACAAGAAGATCTACGTACCATCGGTCAAAAAGCGCGACGCATTCTCGAAAGATTAGAAGAGCCACGAGTCGATGCCGAAGCACTTCAAGCCACGCTGCGTGAGATTGAGAGCAATGCGTATCGAATAGCGTTGAGTCTCACCGAGTTACGCTTTACGGAAGATTGCACGGGCTGCCCATGTGCACCATCGAGCACCACGGCGCATGTTCATCTATTAGTACTGGCCGGAGAACTGGAACGCCAAGCCATGTTGGCCCGGCAAATGGCTAATCCGGGATGAGTCGAGAGCAGGAGGCAGATGAGTCCGTCTCGGTCGCACTGGTGGAGCAGGTCTCGGAATTCACGCATGTTGAATTCCCACTACCAAGTGTGGACGAACAAAGGCGACTAAACGTAATCGATTTTAGAGGAGAACAAGGAGGTATAAACGAAGATAGCGACCCAAGAAGCAGGCCGCCATCATTCACAACAATTGTAGATGAGACCTGTCCGGTGCTTGAACCACCGGACAGGCAGCGTAACCGCTGAGCGAGCAGCGGCACGCGATTATCCATGATACTGCGCGATGTACGCTTTGCCAAATCGGTAGAGCCAAATCAGCGCACCCTCATCGGAACATCGTCGGGCCGCATCAAGATACTTAACCTATCACAAACCGGAGGTGTTCCAATGACAACAGGACCAGGATATGTTCCACTGCCTGACCCAAATGACGAAAACCACGTTATCCGCATCATCGACGTGATTCAGCCAGAGCACATTGAGGGTGCACGCCCTATCCCTGTTTTCACAATCGACAATGTTGCGGACCAACGCAAGTGGTGTCGCGCAACACAAAGTTGGCTTGAGCAAGCTGAAATCCCCGCGGCTGGATGCCCGACAAACAACCTGAGTGACGATGGGAGCTGTCAACGCAGCCCATCAGGTGGCCGTTGCCTACTGCTTCTTCCCTTTGACCATCCAGATTGGCGGCCTGCACTGCGCGAAATGTATAGCGAAGAATTCGGTGGATTCATGCTGCGCGACCAGCCGGCCGACCCACCCGTCCATCGACAGCCCATTGCGCTGGAGGAGTTGGAGCGATGAAGATGAATCAGGAGGCACGCGTCATTGAGCGGGTCTTTGCCGAACTGACGATTGGTTGCCATATCCTGCCGCCACCAGCATCGTTTCAAACGGCGGCAGTGCGCGTCTATCGTCTCGAACGAGACCCAGGCGTCAAAGTGGCGAAGGTGCTGACCGCGACCGACGAGTTGGATGAGGCGCTGACAAACCTACGCCGGACCCCAGTTCATTGTCGCTTCGAACGCCTGCCGCTCAGTCTTGAGGTGCCACACCCCAATCCGCAGCCCATCGCACTGCTCGACTTGCTTTATGGCATGTATAAAAATCGAGCTGCATTGGGATCGGAGCAGCGCTTAGTCTGCGTTGTTGGCGAGAGTCATACTTATGGCAAAAGCGAAACCATCCTACTGGATCTGCTCAACCCGAACTCTCCCCACGTGCTTGTGGCTGGGACCACGGGAAGCGGTAAGACCAACCTGTTGGCAGGCATGATGATGAGCTTGGCTGGCTTCTATAGTCCGCAGCATCTCTCACTAGTTGTGCTGGATCCAAAAGGCATCGACCTGGTTGGCTTTGCGGGATTACCGCACCTCGCTTGCCCTATTGTCACTGACCCTGTGATAGCCGCACAACGTCTGACACAGGTGGTTGCAGAGCTGGAGCGACGTAAGCAGACTGGTCAGTGGTCAACTCAGATTATGGTTGTTATCGATGAGATGGCAGATCTGGCTGATGTGGCCGGAGCACAAGTCGAGGCACAGATTCGACGCCTGTTGCAGATCGGTCGCGGATTGGGTGTCCATGTCATCGGTGCAACCCAGAAACCACTGGCCCAGGTAATCGGCTCGTTGGTCAAAGCCAACTTCCCAGTGCGTATTGTGGGGAAGGTCGCCAGCAGCGATGACGCCCGCGTTGCCGCTGGTATTTCTGGAACGGCCGCAGAACGACTGCCGGGTAAGGGCGCTATGCTGCTCATTCGTGGTGGTGAAATCCGCCGAGTGCAGGCTTATCTGTTGCCGGCCAAAAGCATCCCGAAAAGCGTACAACAGATAGAACGATTCTGGTCTAACGCACACCCACTCTTTGTGTTGCCATCCATAGCCATGGATGTGAATAACGCCTCAGCTGTAACGACTATTGAAGCACCAACTACATCTGGTTACCCTGAATGGTTGTGTGAGAAAGTAGCCGCGTATGTTGCTGACCATGGCAAGCCACCGAGTCAGAAAGCTGTGCAGCGTGCGCACCAAGAAGAGACGGGGCAGATGTTGGGCTGGGCAGCCATCAAAGCCGCCATCGCGGATGGTGTCGCCCAAACCGAGAATTCGCTTCCATCAGACGTAACGCAACCGTAACGCAACGGCACAGACATCCGTAATTCCCAAAAAATTGGGCGTAACGGGCATTACGTTACGGTTACGTTGCACGAAAACAGAGGAGGGTAGGAAACAATGAAGCGAATTAATCCAAGTGGATTGTGGGCCGTCGTCGCACTACTTCTCATCGTTGTCTTGACCACGCTCTTCATCTACATCGACTTCCGTTTTGGGGCGGAAACATCAGCCTTCTTGCTTGGTGTGTTGCTTGGCATTCCCTTTCTGCTTGTGGTCGTTGTCATCGTCGGTGGGATCTTCATTCTCGTCATCCGTGGCACCTCCCATCTGCAAGAACAAGATGACAAGGGTGAGATTGAACGGCTACGCGCGCTGCGTGAACTAGCCCGTACAGAGCGAGCAATGAATCACAATGAGAAGTCTAGTTTGGATGCACAGCTAAAGCTCTTTGAGCTGTGGCAAGCGCAGCAGAAACAGGATGGCGGAGATGCTGGAATCTCCACATCATATCGAGCATTGCCGGATCACGGTTGGCCAGATGATGAGGAGGATAATGAATCAACAGGAGGTGGGAATTATCGCATACTTGATTAACAACTGAGGGTCATAAAAAGCGAAAAGCAGGATGTGCTCATCTAGTCCATGGCACACCCCGCTTCCCGATTACTGCAAAAATTAACTTAGGAGAATGATACATGACCACCGCAACTTTAGACAAATTGCAGCCAGTAATGGTGATGACTGATTCACCACCAATCTATCCGTTGGATACCTTTGTACCAGAAATTGATTTGGAGAGTTTCGACTTTCCCGCGCTCGTCTGGCCAGTCGACAAGAGTGGTCGCCGCATGGCGGTTGGACTCTGTGCAATGGGCTTCACCGTGGGTCAAACCGACGATCTGTTCAGCATGAGATTGGACGCAACTGCCGACCGACTGCTGCTGAAACTATATGACGTGGCAGCCGGTGTTCGTTGGCACAGTCCGGAGCGAGGGATAGAGATATCTGATAGGTCAGAGGCAGATGAACAAGAAGTTCAGGTCGTAGTGAATGGAGGGGATCATGAATAGTCTCCAGACCGTTCCCATCGCCAATGATGCCGTTTTTGCCGACATCAGCGACGGCGACTTTCGCACCTATGCCATCATCTGCCAGCAGGCGTGGACCACCTCTCCCGATGCAGAGAAACCGTTTGTTGAGCTAAGTCACGCGCAGATTGCGGACCTCCATCCCAGGACCAAAAAGCCAGCGGCAAACACCATCCGCGTCCGCATTCAGCGCTTGGTCGCAGCTGGTTTGCTGAAGCGAGAACGGGTCAACAATGTGCGCTGGCGAACCCGTCCACTGATTGCTTTAGGTGGTGGGAATCGGCCCCAAACTGAGTACGAAAACCACCCGCAACTTGCCCATTTGGGTGATCGTCCAGCGATCGGTCAACAAGAAGAAGTAGAAATGGGTGATCGTTCAGCGATCTGCCAAAGTGAAGGGGGGGATCGTCTGGCGATCACCCATCCGCAGACCGACCAAGTGGCTGATCTACCAGCGATCACCCAAGCTGGGGATAACTCAATGGGTGATCTGCCAGCGAACACCCAAGCTGGGGATAACTCCGTGGGTGATCAGCCAACGATCACCCAAAACGCTGAAATGGAAAATTGGGTGATCGCCCAGCGCACGGTCACGGCCCAAAATGGCGAAATGGGTGATCGCTCAACGCGCGGTCACCCCCTTGATACTGATCTGATTGATTTTTATCAAGATCAAGAACAACTAAAAACAAAAACAGATCAGATCAATCAAACAGATCAAGCGCTCACCGCGCAGTTGGCCACCCTGCGTCCCGAAGCCATGAGCGCCACGGGGATCGAAGAATGTTTGCAGCAGCCCGAACTCACTGCGGCGTGGCTTGCCTATGTGACCGACCCGGCCAACGGTGTGCGTAAACCCGCAGCCTATCTGCGTCGCCAAGTCCGTCAAGGCAGCTTCCCCCCGCAGCCCGAACTCACACTCACTTTGCCTCTCGCAAATCATGGAGATTCAAATGCTTACCCAGGATACAACCAGCCTCACGCTATCGCTGCAACCGGCATGGCAGTGGCCGCGCAACCAGCTACTCGCTGGCCGTTGGATGTCTGCTAACTGCACCGCCTGCCAGGAACTGGACGATGTCGATTCGCTCTGCCGCTGGTGCAGTAATCAGCTCCATCTGCGACCCCACGCGGGCGGCATCGAAAACTGGCAACGCTATGCCGAAAGCGATCTGGTCTCCCTCGACTGGACGCGCTTTTCGGCGGAACAAGTCACCGCGATTCAGGGCTACGCCGAGCACATTTCGGATCACATTGACGCGGGCTGGGGGCTGATTCTCAGCGGCAACAACGGCTGTGGCAAAACGCATGTGGCGGTTGGTTTAGGCGTCGTTGCGCTGGGTATCGGTGCAGAAGCCTACGCCACCACGCTGGGCGAATTATTGCTCTCGGTGCGTAATTCGTGGCAGCCACAAACCGACCAGAGCGAGGCAAAATTGATGCAGCGCGTCTGCACAACCGACCTGCTCATTCTCGACGACTTGGGCATGGAAAAGCCGACCGACTGGGCGCGCGACCGCCTCGCCCACATCGTGAACAGCCGCTATGCTAACACCAAGGCCACCATTGTCACCACCAATCTGCAAATGGAGCAGTTGGAAGAACGCTGGTCGGCCCGAGTGATGAGCCGCCTCTACGGCACTGCCCAAGCGGTAGGGCTGCATGACGTGCCCGACTATCGACGAACACTGCGCCAACAACAGCTAACCAACAGACGAATTTCAAATCAAACAGAGGAGCAACCAAGATGACAGAAATGAACTACGCAGGATTAGATTTGGGCATGCGGGCCCTCAAATATTTCGATGACTTTGGTGGGATAGAATTGCCCTCCTTTATCTCCGTTGGCGGTGGCACAACCGTGGCAAAGATGCATGGGTTTAAGCAGACGCAGGTCATGCAGATTGCCACGGGCAGCCAGCGTTACTACGTGGGTAAACATGCGCATGACCAAGGCCGACCGATAGAAAATATAGACTATGAGCGCTTAACCGAGAGTCCTGAAATCGTGGCTCTGCTCTACGGTGCATTGACCGAGCGCATCCGCCAGCACGGGGGCTTCAACGCACCCATTACCTGCTTTGTGGGCATGCCCATCGAGACGCTGAGCGGCGACGAGGCCAAGCGCAATGTGGCCGCCGTACGCAAATGGATGGCGGGCGAGCACAGATGGGAAGCGGATGGTCAGACCCACCAAGTTGATATTGCCCAAGTGCGCGTCACCTCGCAGCCAGCCGGTGCGCTGATGGATTTTCTGCTCAACGACGAGGGTGCGTTCGTGCCGGAACGCAAGGCCTTCATGAAAAAAGAGATTGGTGTTATTTCAGTAGGCTTTAACACAATCGAGCTGATGGTGGTGCGCGATAAAGCACCCATCCAGCGCTTGACCGCAGGCAGCACAATTGGTGTGCGACGGCTGCTCGAACTGCTCGACCACGATGGCCACTTTACGCTGGGCGAGCTTGATGCAAGTCTACGGGCGGGCACGCTCGATCTATCCGATGCCATGCCGATTTGGAGCCGTGAAGTAACAGGGGCCATCGAAAAACGCTGGGGCCAACAGTGGCGACGCTTCGAACGTGTGATTCTGGTTGGCGGTGGATCCGTGCTGTTGGGCAACCAGCTCGTCAAGAAGTTCGGTGGCAAAGCCCATCTGCCCGACCAACCCGTGCTTTCCATCGCCCGTGGACTCTACAAACAAGCGTTTTCCGGTCGCAAGCGAGGTGAGTAAATGCCACGCCCCAAACTGAAAGTCAAAGTCCATCGCTTCGACATCAATATGACCCTGCACGAAGGCGCTGATGATGACCTGATTGCCTTCTTCAAAAACATTCCGCGCCGCCAGCGCGTGACCGCAGTCAAGATGGCGCTGCGCTCTGGCACCATGCAACTCGCTATACCATCTGACGGACCAGACGATGATGAACTCGCCGCCGCCCTGGACGAATTAATCTTTTAGGCTCGTTGAACCAACTTTGCGTCAAACTATCGGGTGCCATTCTTTGACGCAAAGTTCTCTTACCTACACAAAAGGAGGATTTTATGCAGAAATCAGACTTGAGCGATTCAGACTTGTTCATGGAGGTCCAGCGTGCGGCGCAATAATAATGTCTTTCTTATGGGAACGGTGGCCAGTCACGCCACCCGCACCCTGCCAGTTGATGGCGAAATGACCCCCGTCATGGATCTGCTCATCCAAACCGACAAGCCAGACAAAGGCGGTCGCCATCGCGTCTTCGTGACCGGTCGCCAAGCAACAGAGCTTTTCCATTTTATGGAAGCTAGTGCTGAAGAACCGCTGGAGGTCACCATTCTTGGCTGGCTACATAGCCAAACCGATGGTGCGGTTGTGATGGCTGGGCGGGTGACAGCGGTGGTTCCACGGGCCGTGCGCCAGATTGCAGTCGAGGCGATCCGGCGCGAGCAACTGCCGAAGCCAAAGCGTTGATAAGAAAAGAGCAGAGACGTGACAACGAGGTCATTTCTCTGCTCTTTTCCTGTTCCTGAGCGTGTCGAAGGATGGACTAGTGGACTGAGGGCCAACGCCCTCCTATGGACTTGAACTTGGACTGGGGTGGTGGACTCGAGGGCATTCGGCGTCTCTTTAGCAAAACTTAACCGAACATCACGATGAACAGAAATATCGTAAATACACCCCAAAGCATCAAAACTTTGCCGCCACCAGAGTGTTGTTTCTCGGCATTTGCTTCTGGTGCAATGACAACATAGCCTGTTGGAACGTTGGGGACGGACACTTGCTTCGTGTTTTCATTCTTACTACCTACCCCAAAGCAAGCAAACACAACAAAAACTAAAAACGCTGAGATTAAGATTTCCATACTTTCCTCCGTATCGTATTAAGTACCTCGAAAACGTGTTGGGCGATTCATCTCATCTGGAGACACTTCAAAGTATGACAGAACCATTGGTAGGTCTTCACCTACCAAAACAGACCATACACCTGCCAAAATTGGATATGTAAGGGTAATGGACTATGAGTATGCAGCTTTGACTATACACATTGCACTGACACAAAAAAGGCCGTACCGAGAATATTCCTCAGCACGGCCTTTTTGACTTCATAGTTGTAGAACATTCTTGATACAGCTAAACCACTATCGAACGACAACCTCTGCGATATTCATGTAATCAGTACCTGACTCTTGCACTCGAACATATCGACCGCTGCGATTGACTGGTACAGTATACTGTGCTGCTGTTCCTTGTAGCTGATAGCTCATTACACCTGGTTGAGCCAAAGTGTCTTGGAAGTTTTTAGAAGTGAATGGATTATCCGAGACGAAGACATAGAGGCCATCTGCCCGTGCACTACAGCAGTCAGTGCGGTTATGAACGACGATCTCATTAACGTATCGACTCGAACCTAAATCACCAAACCACCAAGGGTTCTTTGTATCTCCAGAATGGAATACAGAGCCTTCTGCGTGCCAGTCACCGTTCGTATTGCCGTCGGCTGCCCGATAAGCTGTTGTTGCCCCAGCATATACGCCAGATGCATCTACGCTTTCAAATCCAGAAAGCTGTTTGAGCGAACGCGAGTTGACCTGTATTTCAGCAAAATTCAGATATTCATTCCCTGAATGCTGTAGCCGAACGTAACGACCGAGTGCTCCCACGTTTATGGTGTAGGTGTTTTGGACACCTGTAATTGGATACGCTTTGACTCCATACTGGCTCTGCGTTTCTTGGAAGTCAGTCGATATAAACGGGACATCAGATACGAACAGAACGGTATTATTCATTCTATCTGTGCAGCATTCAGTACGATTATAGATAGTTACCGTGTCGATGTATCGGTACTCATCCAACTCACCATACCACCATGGTTGGTTTGCATCGTTGCTAGCAAATACAGAGCCATTTCCCTGATTCCAGTTTCCATTTGTACCGCCATCCACTGCTTTAGCTGTCGTCGATGTAACGAAATTAGACGAAGCTTCAATGTAAGAGAATGGTGATGCCGCGGGTACGACTTGATAGAGTTGGTTGAATGTTGAACGATGCACTCTATTCTCAGTGTCGATCATCCAAATGTTGTCATCACAGCCTAGAGACACACGGAGAATGCCTGTATACTCTGTTGATAGCCAACCACCATTGACCCATAAATACAGGCGCCCGTCGTTATCAATACCTGCCGCTTTATCATTACAGCCCGCATCTATCTGCTTCATATTTTTGTAACCATACGCTCCGGCAGCTTGCCCTTGCCAGCGATGTACATATTGACTTAGCTGTACACCCCAGACATCTCCATCACAGTCAGTCGTTAGCTCACGTGCGTTGCCCCAGCCTTGGTAACTCCAACCCGCATTCAGCGGACGACTATATACCTTGCTACTGGTATTGACGCCCCAAACCTGACCACATCCTACAGAGATGTTTCTTAAACTACCCTGTATGTTTGTCCAACCGTTGTCGCTTGGTCGATATCGATAAATCTTATTCTGGCTATTGACACCCCATACTTCTCCATCGCAAGCTACTGAGATATTACGAAGGCTGCCAGGAACCTGCACCCAGCTGTTCGTGGCACCGTTGCCGCCTGTGTAGCGGAATATCGCTCCCCCCATTCCTAATTTCCAGACATTGTTATCGCAGCCAACTGAGATGTCGGATGCTGGACCTGGCACCTGTATCCATCCTGTGGATTGCACTGTAGGAGGCGTTGGTGTAGGGGTGAGAGTTGGAGCTGGACTCGGCGTCGGTGTGGGAGTCAGTGTCGGGCTCGGTGTTGGACTGGGTGTTGTGATCGGCGTGAATAGTGGTGTAGGAAAATCCTGCCCTGGTTCTGTGCTCCGCGTGTAACTCACATTCGTCATTGTCACTTTGGCTTCAGTAATATTGAAATCTTCATAACACGGCTCAAAAGAGTCCGAATCACCAGGTGTTCCGCAATCACCATCATCACTAATATCATAAGGATCTTGTGATTGTAGATAGTTGCCAAACTTGAGGTAAGATGCAGAATCATCTTCAACTTCAAGCTCAAATAAGCGATCAAATGCTTCCACTCTCACAACCCCATATTTGTTGACAACGCGAAATGTAAAGCTATCACCACTTCGAATGGTGCCTAGCGGCTCCTTCTCTTCGCTACCATCTGTGTTTCGGAGACGTACATAGACATCAAATATGCCATTTGCTGGTACACTGTCATCAAAACCAGATTCTTCTGAGTCTGCAACATAAAGCTTCATGATCGTTCCTGTGTCACTCGCATGATGTTGCGCTACGATTGTTTTGCCACCATCTGACATGTCCACCCTGATTGTTGCTTGGAACTCTTCATAGATTTCGGTCATGGCAACGCGATGTTCTTCTTTTATTTTATATTCGTGGCGCCAGCCGTTTCCATTATCTGTCGTATGCTTTGTCTTAAGAGGAACGAATTCAAGCGTCGAATTGACCCATGGATGTGGGCTATCTCCTTCCAATTCCCACAATTCACCGTCTAAGATAGGAGGGTTATTTGCTACAGAGACGTTTCCAGTGCAAAGCTTATCACCGCTGCCACCTTCACGTATCTGCACGATGTATGTGCCACGACCACCATCACCACCTTGATATTTTGGGCCACCAAATGTAAGCGTCCCAGGCTTGCTGTAACACTCATAAATATCGAAGTGTCCCATGTCATCGTTTGATACATCCATAACTCCAACTGGTGCACCGAATATGCCATTCATCCATGCGGCAACTTTTGTTGTTCGGCGGTCTATCAGCACCCGCACCTGCGCATTCTTCTTCAGATCGAGTACCACTAAGTTATTCGAGTCATCATCTTTGTCATCGTTGGCTGTTTGTAGGCACCAGCGATCTTTGTAATCTGAATTGTCATTGGGGTTGCTATCGTTCTTACCTTCTGTGAAGACAATGTCTCGATCAATGTAGACATCTTCTTCATAGGCACATTTAACAATCTGATAGTCCTTACCTGTTCCAACGCTCTGGAGTTCGACCAAATCTGATGCATCGTCAGCTGAACCTGTTGATCCAAAGTTGCCAGTACAGAGCTTATCTCCACTGCCACCTTCTCGAATCTGTACGATATATGTGCCACGACCACCATCACCACCTTGATACTTTGGGCCACCAAATGTGAGCGTACCAGGCTTACTGTAACACTCATAAATATCGAAGTGTCCCATGTCATCGTTGGATACATCCATAACTCCAACCGGTGCACCGAATACGCCATTCATCCATGCTGCAACTTTTGTTGTTCGGCGGTCTATCAGCACCCGAACCTGCGCATTTTTCTTCAGATTGAGAACCACTAAGTTGTCTGAGTCATCATCTTTGTCATCATTGGCGGTTTGTAGGCACCAGCGATCTTTGTAATCTGAATTGTCATTTGGATTGCTATCGTTCTTACCTTCTGTGAAGACAATGTCTCGATCAATGTAGACATCTTCTTCGAATGCACATTTGACGATCTGATAGTCCTTACCTGTTCCAACGCTCTGGAGTTCGACCAAATCTGATGCGTCGTCGGCTGAACTTGTTGATCCAAAGTTGCCCGTACAGAGCTTATCACCGTTACCACCTTCGCGAATCTGTACGATATACATGCTCTTTGAGCCATCGCCGCCTTGATACTTTGGGCCGCCAAGAACAATTTCGCCTGGTTTGCTATTACAATCATAGATGGCGAAACTACCCATTTCGCCACTGACATCCATCTCGGATTCAGCGTTCTCAAAGACACCATCCATCCATGCTGCGGTATCCGTTGTGCGCCGATCAATCAAGACTCGGACTTGTGCATTCTTCTTTAGCCGCAGCCGAATCAAGTCATCTGAACCATCATTTTTGTCGTCGTTAGCAGTCTGTAGACACCAGCGGTCTTGGTAGTCAGAGTCATCTTGTTCAGTGAAGATTGTGTCTCGGTCGATGTAAGGTTTGCCTGCATCCTCGCATGGAATGAATTTGTAATTTTTGTTAGAGCCTATATTGAGAATTTCAACTAAGTCTGATATCCCTGAGCTTGGTTGCGAAGGTGGCGGTATATTCGGTGGCAGTGTGGGAATCTCACAGGTTGATGATGTAGTCACAGTTCTAATCGCTGCAGCCTGTACTGAATCAGGACACCATACATTGTCAGCGATAACAGGATCCACGCTATTATTATTTGTAGATACAGGGTAGAATGGTTGTATATCATCTTCTAACGTCGCGACACCATATTCTTCATCTCGATAAGCCCAAACTTGAATTTTCTCCAAATTTAAAGGTAATGGGTGATAGGCATACCGTCCGAACTCATTTGTCTTCGTGGCAAAGTAGCGTACTGAGCCGTTTGTACCTGTAGTAGTAATCCCAATTGTGTACGTACCGGATGCCGAAGTGTTCCCTGCAGATGTTCCCCGTCTAACTTGGCCTTGTACAAATGAAAAACTACCAGGTCCTGTATGTCTATAGTTTGAGGAAGGACCTATATAATCACCAGGTATTTTTTTGATACCAGCCGAATTATTCGCTTCATTTTCACTGACCGTCCATCCTTCGAGTTTAAAGTCAGTCCCATAAGCAACAGGCAAAGTCCAGTGTAAATGAGTTGCGGTACCGGCCATTGGACATATTGATGTATCTTGGCCATGAAAGGAGCTATGTGAGTGTAAATTTGGTAACTTCCGGCCTCGATAAATGTATGCATTCTGTGTTAATCCGCTGTTTTGTACCGCAGATCTATCAAGATGTAGATATGATGAGACTGTATTATCAGAGTGTCGAACAGTGATTGAAGCTTGTACATTCGCCGATGTTTGATCAACGCAGATATGAGTTATCGTACCTTCTTGAGTAAGCAACCCGGCCCATGAACTATTACCACTAGCGGGTATTACAAAATCCATTGAATTGTTAGGACGGTGTTCACTATTTGGGAACTGAGTAACGATTCTATACTCTCCGTAATCCCATGGAAATAAATGTTCTTGAGTACCTCCCGAATTAAAAGTATTTGCGGATGCAGCTTTTACTGTTTGTGAATCCGCACTTAATAATGCACGTGATTGAGGAGACATCACAGAATCAGGGCTACTTCTCACTAACTCAACATAAGTATCACTATCTTCAATGCCGGCTACCCAAAGGGTAGTTTTCTGCTGAGCCAAGATAGAGACGGCACAATCAACCAGAGTACGTGTTTCTGGAACTTCACAACCGTTGCGATTGAGTAACATTAATGTTGCAGATGCCCAGTCATATTCCGGTTGGTCAAAATACCCAATTGCAAACTCCGTGCCCAGGTCTGTACGATCTTTGAGTAATTTTGTCAAAGATTCAACTAGTGTTTCAGGGACCGAATAACCAGCGAGATCAATTATTAAGTCAGATGTCCCATCAGTATGCGATGAATTTCGTTTGACAGCATCTTGATGGTTTTGAATAAGTGGAAAAAACAACTGGTAAGCATTATTATTTTCCATTGCTCCATGAACGTTCATTTCATGGAGATGTTCAATTGCCAGATCACCATATGACACGGAAGTTTCTTGAACTGCAGCTTTACTGTCATCTCCCTGCACAATCGGCATATAGATCGTACTCCCGCCATCATCCGCCTGCCCATATACCATATCTGTTGGTGGCAGCACCGACAGAACGATACAGAGTGCAAGCACCACTCTCAATAATGTGACACGTAGTGTGCCGTTGAAAAAACTATTCATACTGTCTCCTTAAATTAGAATCATCAATAGTTTTGAAACTCACGATTTGCCACAACTTGTGACGCCTTTGAGTATGTCAAATGTTTTGGCAGGTATGCACCTGCCAAAACTGGCCACTACACCTGCCAAAAGTGGAAAATTCAAATCTAAGTAACAAAAAAGCAGCTACATGCCTCGCAATTTTGCATGAATTGACGTATCAATCTGCCTATGCTATTCTTCAGTTTCCGCAAGCACGACTGTAGAATGTAGCTCCCCGCTTCCTCCGTCGCCATTCCATTTCTCTAGCGGTTCCTTCAAAGCGTGAAATTGTTTCATGTTACGATTCCATCTCCATCGGAAACACATTTTTCATGTCCGATCCAACTCGTCTCGAAATTCTTGTAGATCTGCGAAAGCAGGTTCAACCGCGCCTATCACAAAGTGCAGTTGCGCGAATATTCGAGCTTGAACCAAAGCAAGGTCGAAAGAGCGTTGCTGCATGGGAGAATGGCACGTTTCCGCCTGAAGAGAACAAGCGACGCGATACATTTGTGACTTATCTTTGGGATGTATTGGGGCTGCGAGGTAACCCGGAGCAATTTGAACAGGTCTGGCAGATTCTGGTCGAGGAGTGGAAGTGGGATCCGATTAGTGATGAAGAGTGGGCCTCGTTTACTAACGTACCTCGACCCATTAGGGCCACAGTGGAAGGGCAAGCACCGCGGGCAATCATCGTTCCGGATCCACCTGAACCACTGAGACCACCCTATGCCGATAGATTTGTGGGTCGCCAAACAGAGCTAAACGGCTATAAAGAGAAGTTGGAGCATACGGGGATTGCACAAGTAACAGGCGCGGCAGGTGTTGGCAAAACCGCGGTGGCAGCGCAATTGGCGCAACAGAGTGGAACAGAGGATCTGATCTTCTGGCATTCCTGCTATCCAGATCGTGATGCGTATACGGTGATTTGGGGATTAGCCGAATTTTTTGCCTGGCTCGGGCGCGATGACATCTGGACGATTCTGCATACGGCCTCGCAGAGCGGTAGCCTTCCCGCAGCGAATACGCTCTATGACAGTCTCTTCGAAATGATGCGCGGTGAAGAGTTCGTGCTCTGTTTTGATAACTTCCACTATATATATAGTGACGAATCTCAGCGCGAGCTGGTGGACAGAATTGTTTCGGCTGTACGGAACAAGGATTGTAAGCTCATTGTGACCTCGCAGCAGACCATCGATTTGGATGGCGTCATTGCAGAGCCGCTTGGCGGTATGAGCTTAACTGACGCAAAAACATTTCTCCATACGCGCGGCCTGCCATTAGATGAAGTACTAGTACAGCAATTACATGAACGCACCAGTGGAAACGCCGCCCTACTAACGCTCTCGGCTCAAGCGCTCCAAAAGTCTGATAAACCCGAACAGCTAATCGAACAACTCGTGAAGACAGCAGAAGTTGAAAAATTTCTGCTCGAAGAGATTGACAATGTGCTGATTGATGATGAAAAGATGGTCATGAGCGGGGTTTCTGCTCTGCTTGGGTTTCCTGGCACGGCTGATGCAATCGAAGAGGTGTTGGATGACGATGAAGTACGCAGACCTCTGGCGCATTTGGTCAATCGTTATCTGCTTGAAAAACAGCTAAACGAAGATTTACACGACACAACGTATAGTCAGCATGAAATTGTTCAGCGCTTTTACTATCAATTGCTTGGCCGCAGTCGTAAACGCGAGATGCATGCACGCGCGGCAGAATATTATGAATATGAAGTGGAGGATGACTTTCTAGCCGCGCTGCATTATCAGCATAGCCGTAAGCATGAAAAGTCTGCCATCCTAGCCACCAGAAATGTTTTTGCGCATTTGTATCGTGGTCGTGCGCCAGCCGTGCGTTTATTGTTAGAGAAGCAGAAGCGCAACGGGCTGCCCGAAATATTGTGGGCAAAAGTGCAAATCGCCCTTGGCCATGCCTATGAATTTATCGAAGAGTGGGAGCCGGCCTTAGAACGCTATCAAGATGCGATTCAGCAATTGGACGCTATACCAGAAGCAAAAGAGGTCCGCTCGCTACAGATTGAAGCATACCGTGGGATCGCGATCGTGTTGCGCTATCGTCGCCCCGAAGAAGCATTGACTTGGATTGAACAGGGCTTGGATATCGCGACCGGCATTGACCCGGTTGCTGAAGCCGATTTACGCATCCAAATGGGTGCGGCATTGCTGCGTGCGCAAAACAGCCAGGCCCGAACCCCGCTAGAGCAGGCGCTTGCGTTACTCGATAGCGCCTCCAGCACCCCGAAAGTGGATCGGCTGAAGCGGCTTGCACGACTCAATTTGGGCATTCATCTCTACTATAAGAATGAGATGGCGGCGGCGGGCGAACATTGGCAGGAAGCGTTGACGCTGGCAGACAAAAATAGAGATAGCTTCAATGGACTATCGTTAAGAATCAACCTGGCTGCGCTTTATCACATAACAGGGCCATTTGAGACTGCGTTAGAGCATTACAAATCTGCTATTGATATCGCGACACAATTTGGCAAGAAGGTAGAGATCGCACGCATCCATTGTAATGTGGGCGCACTCTATATCAACTTGGCCGATTACGATGAGGCAGAAGAACATTTACACCAGAGCTTGGAGTTAGCCGAGAAGATTGGTCAAACCGAAATCGTGGCAACGACCTTAACCTATTTAGGCGACCTACGTCTTCATCAGAATTTACTTGATGACGCGCTGACATATCTTGAAGAAGCCGATGCCCTAGCCACCGACTCCAAACTTACATTTCAACAGCCAACCATCTATCGACTGCTGGCAACATATCATTTGCAACAGAATGAAATCGAGCAAGCCAAAGGGTTTGCAGAGCAAGCAGGGAAGACGGCCAAAGAGAGTGGAATTCAAATCGAAGAGGGTGCAGCGCTGCGTGTATTGGGGCAGGTTCAGGCTGACTTAGGTCAAGTCAGTGAAGCAAAAAGTCACTTTGAGCAGAGTGTAGAGTTGCTCAAAGATAACCCCTATGAGTTGAGGCGTACACATGATGCGGTAGAGACCAGCTTGCCGAAATAAAAACTTTTTGCACAAAACCTTAAGACAGCTAAAAAGTCCCAGATATCAAGTGTCCTTACAAAATATTCAGCAAAATATGTGTGCAGCAGCCCTTTTTTGTGAAATGTTTGTAAGACATATTCGACAAAAATTCAAATATAATACTTTGGTTTACAACGCTAATTTTTCCCACTGTGGTTTTCCCACTTCCTCTTCAATCAAAACATAATCCTTTCTACATCTCTTCACAGTGAAGAGAATGCCTATAACACCTAATTTGTTTATTGCTGCTCAATGAATAAATGGGTCAGAAATGCTTGCTAACATGCGGAATGGTTAGCATAAAGAGAGAGTCAAATGAACTGGTACTCAAATCCAAAATTTAGGCGAATAGCTTTCCTAATAATATCTACACCAGTCTGGGTGTTGACAAGCTATGGCTTTGTTCAAGCAGCAAATGGCTTACAGATAGTGCCGTTAGATACTCAAGGCGATTTTCTAACTGAATACGACGACTCTACAGCTTTAGCATGGGGTGATGTAGATAATGATGGTGACCTCGATATTGTTATCGGAAACTCATGGGGACAGAAAGACGCACTATTCCTCAATGTAAATGGCCAGATTGGGGACACGCCTGCCTGGGTATCTGAACAAGCAAATACAGAAACGTCCAGTGTGGCATGGGGAGATATAGATAATGATGGTTATCTTGATCTGGCAATAGGTCGCCATGGTCAAAATGTTTTATACCGTAACAATAATGGAGAGCTAGAAGCATCACCTGGTTGGTTTTCGCTTGATTCTCGTATAACTACAAGTATTGCATGGGGAGATTCAGACAACGATGGGGATTTAGACTTGGCTGCGGGAAACAGGGGAGGAACATCTGGATCTGGTGACAAAAATGTAATTTACAAAAACGACAACGGAATTCTGGTGGCAGGAGGTTGGACAAGCATTGAAGAAGATCACACTACTAGCATAGGCTGGGGCGACGTAGATAGCGATGGCGATTTAGATTTAGCAGTTGGTAACAGATCCAATTATAGGACAATTGGTGCTCCTAATCGGATATACTTTAACCTTGCCGCTCAAGGGGGGATTTTTCGCAGAATTGCAGATTGGTCCTCTCTGGAAGAAGATCATACAAGCAGTGTTGAATTTGGGGACATAGATAACGATGGGGACCTCGACCTAGCTATTGGCAATTACAAAGACTTTACATCCAGTATTACAGCCACTGACAAAATATATCTTAATAATAATGGAATTCTTGAGACGCTTGCCTCATGGGAATCATCAGAAGATTTAGATACTGCCGCGATTTCTTTCGGAGACATTGATGGCGACGGTGACTTTGATTTAGGAGTAGCAGGCAAACATGGGAGTAGGGTGTATGCAAATGATGATGGCGAGTTCCAATCCACCGCTCAGTGGTTACCTAATGAACCATATGCTTCTACCGACCTAATATTTGTGGACGCAAATAACAATGGTTTATTAGACCTTGCAGTTAGCTCTTCGGGGCATCCGAGTCGAATTTATAGAAACCTGGGAAGCCCGGTGAATTTTGACTTGGTGTGGGAATCAAGTGACAGCACTTACTCTCAAAGTATTGCTTGGGGCGACATAGACAACGATGGGGATCCAGATCTCGCGGTTGCCAATGGATACGAAGACGATGTAGGCTTCGAACCACATGAGGGAAATAAGAAAAACGAAGTTTATCTAAACAATAATGGAACAATTGCAGATGTTCCCTACTGGTCTTCCTCGCGTAATTATATGACAGGTGCAGTAGCATGGGCGGATAATGACGGGGATGGGGATCTTGATCTTAGTTTCAGTGGTGAAGCAACATACGAAAATGATAACGGAAACCTGTTGCCCCCTCCATTCTGGCCGCAGAGATACGATCTAGATGGTACATCAAGGACAATATGGGGAGATATTGATGGCGATGGAGAGCTAGGGCGAGCGACGAGCATAAACAGTCCCACGTTTCCTGATTATTACCATATAACGGCAGATGGCGGGTGGCAATCTAATGAGGCAGACCCTGTTTTTGATGTTGCGCTGGGAGATTACGATAATGATGGAGATTTGGAGCTGGCAGCTGCAACTTTTGAAGGTACAAGAGTTTATTTTAATAATAACGGTCAGCTCTCAGAATTCGCAAGTTGGGAAATAAACAAAGAGGGTATATGGGGCTGGCCTACAGCGGTGGCATGGGGAGATATTGATGGGGACAGCGATCTGGAACTTGCGATTGGTCGTGGGCGTGTTCGAATTTATTCTACAGAAAATGGTTCGCTGAGTAACACCCCAATCTGGTCATCTGCCAATACAGGTGGAATCCGAAGAATTGTATGGGTCGATATAGATGTAGACGGTGATATGGACTTACTAATTGGTAAATCAGCAGGAAATATTGAAATATTCTACAATCAAGGTGATACTTTCCCGGATCTGCCAAGCTATACCCTTGACACAGGGCTTATTCCAGACCCTAATCTTCTCCATAATCTACTAGATATAGACATTGCTGATATGGATAATGATGGTGACATCGATCTGGCGTTGAGTTCCGCCACTTATAACCAAGTCTATGCAAATAACTTTGCAAATAATAAGGAGCAAGTAAGAATAAAGCAGGTTGGAACAGATTCACTTCTGGGGACAGGATTAGATAAGTTAAGTGTAGAGACAATCCTTGAAAATTCTACCATACCTGTAACGTATGAATTATTTGGAAACGGAAAAGACATCAAATTTAAAGAGGTGGTAGCATATTATTCGCTCAACGGTGGAGGAAGCTGGTCAAAAGCAGTGCCAACATCCAATACACAGACAACAAGTCTTCTGTCCGATGCAACCCAATCTGTAGAACATACCTATAACTGGGATTTGTTTGCGAGTGGCATCTTTGGGCTTAACGATAATGTAACATTACGGTTAGTTGCTTTGCCTGAGTGTGCAAATTCGTGTGAACTCGCAGCCATTACAACTCACACAACACCATTCCGTGTACGAGGTGCCCAGATTCGAACCATAGATCCAGCGGGTGAGCCCATCGGTAATGCCCTAGTATACAGGCTGCCTCCATCTGCAAGTCGAGATGCTAAACTGATTTCTAACGGAATTGATGAAGCATTCAAAACATCTAAAGCAGGATATCTTCAGGGACGAGGAGAATTGGCGAATGGCGATAAATTTGTTGCACTCCAACCTGTCATTGAAACCGAAAATTACACCCTATATCATACAAGCGCAGACCCAGTTGTAGAGGGCCTAGACATGGATGTGGTCACACAATTTGGCGTCCAAGAGCTCATCATCTCGCCCGACAACCCTCTGATTCTGTACAACCTAGATGTCTCACTTGAATGGGATGGCCGACGCGATACTCGCTACCTCGAGCAGCTTGAGTTCGATCTGCTGCGCACCTCTGAACTACTCTATGATTGGAGCAACGGTCAAGCGGCGTTAGGCAATGTCACGATCTACCACGCCAAAGAAAAGTGGGATGATGCCGATATCCGTATCCATGCCACCAATCGACAACGCCCCCATGCAACCATCGGCGGCGTTGTCTCTGGTGGTCTCTATCATGAAGTAACTGTCAATGGCACAGCCGAGACACTGCTCTACACGCCTGGGCATGTGGCAATGGGTGCTACCTGGAATCGCTATGGTGAAGCAGGCGATAGCTTAAGCGAAGACTGGGCGCGCACGCTGGCACACGAACTTGGTCACTATCTCTTCTTCCTCTTTGATAATTACATTGGCATTCAAAACAATGCGGTCACGCGTATCGAGGGCTGTCCCGGCGTTATGAGCGATCCATACTCGGATGTGGATAGTGAATTTCACCCCACAACCAACTGGGTTCAAAATTGTGCTGATACTCTCTCGCAGCAGATGCTTGGTCAATCTGATTGGGAGACGATAGTTGATTTTTATCCGTGGCTGAATGCACCTATCGGGGCGATCGACGATGTGGCAGAGACGGGGCCGAATACGCTTCCGCTGGCCGTGACGCAGATTGAGTATGTCGAACCATCTGCAGATGTGACCACGGTTGACGTCAATACCATCTTTTTGACGCAGCCAGATGGCAGCCCCTATGTGGCGGGCAGCAGCGCACGCGCCTTCCTCTTTCATGGTGACGCCATGATGGATTTGGGAACACCACGCCGCGACCGTGTCCGTGCGTGGAACGCCAGCCCCGGCGACACGCTGTGCGTCTACGAGTTGACGAACGACGTGCAAATTGCAGGGTGCGACACTGTCACACAGGGTGATACTGAGATGACGCTATCGTCTGCATCAGCATGGCAACCAGACGTTATTGTGTCACCACTCAGCCGCTCGCAGATTGAAGTAGTAGTCGAGAACTTGCCTGCCGGGCTATCGCTTAACGCTCGTTTATATCCAGCCAATATGTTGGCAGATGAAGCTGCGCCACCAGCCATAGCGCTAACGCAACAAACCGATGGCAGCTACAGCGCCACGCTTACAACAGATCAGCTAACGCAAGAGGCATATCTACGCATTGATGACAATAATAATCCAAACAACATTGTTGTGGCCGACTACACCATTGGCGGTGCGCCCGTCCTTTCGCTCAGCAGTGGCGACACACTTTCGCTCAGCAGCGGCGATGTCCTCACGTTGAGCAGCGGCGGCACGGTTCAACTCTCGGATGGAGATGTCCTCTCGCTCAGCAGCGGCGATGTAATTGTTTTCAAGAGCGACGGGACAGCGCTCTCTCTGAGTAGTGGTGATGTGCTGACACTCAGCAGCGGTGGCACATTGACCTTGAGTAGCGGAGACGTGCTCTCACTGAGCAGTGGCGATACGCTTTCACTCAGTAGCGGCGATGTCACCATAACCAGCCTTGATGGCACAGCGCTATCGCTCAGCAGTGGTGACACGCTTTCACTCAGTAGCGGCGACACGCTCACCCTTAGTAGCGGTGATGTTCTGTCGTTGAGTAGTGGCGACACGCTCTCGCTTAGCAGTGGCGATGTAGTTATGCTCATTGATGGAACTGTTTTGTCCCTCAGCAGTGGCGATGTGCTCTCACTAAGCAGCGGCAGCACGCTATCGCTCAGCAGCGGCGGTACACTCTCGTTAAGTAGCGGCGATGCGTTATCCCTTAGCAGTGGCGATGTATCCATCACACAGATCAATGGAGAAACACTATCGCTGAGCAGCGGCGACGTTCTTTCGTTGAGCAGTGGTGGCACGCTATCACTTAGCAGCGGTGGCACACTTTCACTCAGCAGCGGCGATACGCTCTCTCTCAGCAGCGGCGATGCCTTTATTACTCAACTCGATGGAACCGTTCTGTCCCTCAGCAGTGGCGATGTTCTCTCTCTTAGTAGCGGCGGCACGCTTTCGCTTAGCAGTGGCGACACGCTCTCACTCAGCAGCGGCGGTGTTCTCTCTCTCAGTAGCGGTGATGTGCAGCTTGTTGGTGTGGGCGATGTGCTCTCCCTGAGCAGTGGCAGCGCACCGGTTCGATCTGGTGATGGTCAAGTGACGCTCTATACGGATCATCGAAACTTTGCGCCGGGCGAATTCTACACCATTCAGCCTGCCACCAGTATGCCCGATGCACTCTCATGGACAACGGCCATCGGGCAGGCATATCGCATTACGGCTTCGCCCAACGCACCAGACTTGAGCCAAGCATCAATCAGCATCAACTATCTGGGCCGCTCGATTGACGACGACCGCGAGAATCTACTACATGTCTATTTCTACGATGGGACTACTTGGGCTGAACTCGCCACCGATGTGGATGAATATCACAATCGGGCAGTTGCTGCGGCGCAGGGGCCGGGCATTTATGCGTTAATGTATACGATCGATGTGCCGCTTGCGAACACAGGCTGGAACCTTATTGCGTATCCATTGAACCAACCAAGTCCTGTGCCAGATGTTCTTGCTTCCATCGATGGCGTCTATTCGACCGTTTACGGCTATGATGCATTCGAGGCCGATCAGTTCCAGCGCTGGGAAATTTATGATACTGCATCACCGGCATGGGTAAATGACTTGGTTGAACTGATACCCGGTCGAGGTTACTGGATAAATGCGAATGCTAACGCCACGCTCAAGCTGCGCGATATCTCGGCAGCAGCGGTGACCGCCGCAGCATCCACACCATCGGTTCCACCAGCAACCTATTACGGACAAATTATTACGCAAGAGTCATTTGATCTCTCCGCGGATATGCTAATTCAAGCCTGGATTGGAGATGTGTTGTGTGGGCAGGGTCAAACCAAAGAGGTGGATGGTCAAATCGTCTACGTGGTGACAGTCTACGCGGATGGCAATGGCTCGATTCAGGGCTGTGGCGAGAGTGGAGACACCGTCCGCTTTACGTTGGATGGGCAAGCCTTACCAGCAAGTAATGCACTCTGGGACAGCGAGAGTGTCCATGAACATGATTTGACCGTGGGTGATGACAATTTACGAGAACAATATCTTCCCTTTGTTTCTCAATAATCGAGAGGGCAACTATGATTCAAAAATTATGGCGACCAATGCGGAATAGAGTGGTTTGTATCGGTGCTATCGCCTTCTTAACGATTTTTTTGCTGAATGCACAAACACAATCAGCATCATTCATCTATGGGCAACCAGCCAACACTCCCGCAACGTACTATGGAGAGGTGCTAGCCTCTGTATCTGTACCAACCTTTGTCCCCACTGTGGGGATGTCCGTTGAAGCCGTTATCAATGGGCAGGTTTGTGGACAGACCATAATCCAGCAACAAAACGGTGCAATCGTCTATGTGATCAAGGTGCTTGCGGATAATACAATTGCTGGCATAACTGGCTGTGGAACGGCTGGGGCAACAATTACATTTTTTGTTGACCAAACTCAAATGCAACCAACAACCACATGGGACAACAGCCAGGTGTGGGAGCTAGATCTATCACCAGATGGCACTCCTGCTACGCCAATTCAACTTGCACCAAATGATACATCAGCAAACAGCTCTCCAACCTTCGAATGGGAGTCTGTTGCTATCGCGACGGACTACGAGATAGTTGTCTACAATATCTCAACCGATACGATTGATTTCACCGGCATCTATGCCGCAAGTGCAGTGTGCGGTACGACACCATGTGCAGTTACGCCATCCGGTTTAGTCTTAGTGTCAGGTGATTATGCTTGGTTAATCCGGGCGCTTAATGGTGCGATAGTCAGCCCATGGAGTGTTTATTGAGTCACTATCTGACCATGAGAGTTGCTGCTCAGAAATAGACACTCGATAATTACAGTAGCTTAAGATGAAATACTCTAAAACGAAAAAGAGCAGCTGGCAAAAATGATGTCAGCTGCTCTTTTTCGTTTAGATACTCAGCTGATTTTGTGGGAAATCAGTCTTGAATCGCAACGTAGTCAACATTTTCCTCCCCATATGCATTTGCTCAGCACCAAAGGAGCGCTCTTCCATCAGATGAACTGTCTAAGCCCCATTATGAATGCCCTCCTCGCCTAGCAGTTCATCGATGTAAAGCATAAAGTTGTTCACTTGAATGTCAATTATTTGAGCATCTGCGATTGCACCACTACCCTGTGAAGTCAACAGCTTAACCACGGGACAATAGAAAGATGTGTCTGATAGAGAGAAAATGCATCAATCACACTCATCTATCAGACACCCAGCCGCAAACTAGAATCCGTCAGTTTGAACGATTATATCTACAGCTCATGGTGTTGAGCAGTTCGTGCGGCCCTTGCTCACTTCTTTTATCTGTACTACATACATGCTCTCAACACCTTTGCTGCCTCGCTGCGGACCACCCAGCGTAATCCACCCTGGCTTGGCTTCGCATGTATAGACCTCGAAATATTTCATATTGCCATCAGTGGTATACACCTTCTTAGAGTTCTTTGTGTACTTGTTGCCAAGCCACGAAGGCTTGCGATCCATGCGGCGATCAATCATGATGCGGATAGTGGCAGGGCGTTTTAGTTCAAACTTCAGTAGCTTAGGCGAATCATTATTCTTGTCGTTATTAGCGGTAATGATGCAGGGGCGATTCTGGTAGTCGCTGTTGGAAAATTTGGTAAACTTATAGTTGCGATCGGTGTACATCTTGCCCCCAACCTTGCATTCACCAAGCTCGTATTTTCGTCCTGATGCAGTAAGGATATTTTGTGCAATGGGAGAATAAACAGTGACTGTAGAACCATTCGCAACGCCGTCCGGTTGCCATTTGGTTCCCCAGCACGGTCGGCTAGGATTATGTGAATACCAAGCGATTCCCGTCATAGTACGCACGTTAACCGGCTGGTTATAGCGGCTGCGTACTTCGAAGTGTAGATGTACTCCTGTAACATTGCCTGTAGCCCCTGAATGACCTATTATTTGCCCCTTCTGTACGTGTGCACGATATCTTGTATTCAAGTAGTTTAGATGAGCGTAGTAACTAACTGTGCCGTCAGAATGTTGAATTTTTACTAGGTTTCCATACCCCTGAGTGTTCCATCCTGAATAGACAACTGTGCCACTCTCAGCTGCACGGACTGGATGGTTAAGTGGCATACCAAAATCAATGGCTTCTCTAGAGGGCCCCCAGTGTGTGTAAAAGCAGCCTGGACCAGCTGTAATGATGTATTTCCCAACAAAGGGCAATCGGTATTGAGGAACAGCTGCTGCCCGAACTGCTCCGCCAGATTCAACGCGTGCGTCAATTTCAGCAATCTCGGGTTGCAATGTGGTAGCTACCTGCTGCTCTGCAGCATACTTGCCTACAACGTTGAATGAGTTGAGCATCTGCTTCATCGAATCATTCTCAACTGCGCTGGCAGGCATTACATTGATGAAGTACACCTTGGTACCATTTGGAATCATATACTGTACACCATCACCATGAATCGACTGATAGGCAACTTGCAGCGACTTGACGCCAGCAACTGTAGTATGAGAGACGGTGCCTTTATTATCTTGCAACGTTGGATTGCCGATCCACGTCTGCATGTCCACATCTGTTGGCTTATCCATGCCGAGCACCCCGATCTCGATCTTCCCAACCCCGCTCTGTAATTCAGCAGCGTGTACCTCACGATCGTGACTCGGCTCGTCTTTGTCTAGGACTATGTCAGGGTGAACAATCTGCGTGACAGAGCCAAGTTCATCGGTTGCCGCTGACAAGTGCCATCCCTCAGGATAATCAATCTGGAAATGATATTTATCATCAGAATGTTTCGCCCACTTGATGTTGGCTGCATTGAACGGGCCTGCTTCATCACCATCGGAAAGACCATTGCTTGTAGTCTCACCATTCTGGATGAGTGGCAACATTATCTGGTTGCTGCTATCGCTCTCTTGTGCATAAACTGGTTCCGCAGAGGAAGTGGAAGCAGTCAGCAGCAGTGCAGCGACGAGCAGCCCTTGAGCTGGTTTGGTATATGTACGAATGTTGAGGTATTTGTTTGTTAAGTTCATAAAAAGGCTCCTTAGCCTATTAAATATTGGCTGTACTTCTGTAATTGAATTATTTTCGTTTGATGAGATTGTCTCTGGCTCTATCGGAAATTCATAAGTCCAAGAGCCAGAGACAATTTTTACATAATGCAGTTAGGTTCGATCAGCTTTTCTAGCATTTGGTGGCTAACAAGGAGAAGCCACTTTATCCTTGTAATATTTTTTGCCATCCCCGCGGATCCAATCGTCCTTTGGGTTCTGCTGATCAAGATTGTTTCCACAGATTTTTCTCTGCGATGCACCTGCTTGCTTAATTTTTAACCCACCGTACCTATTGCTGTAGATGACATTGCCGTATACAGAATTAACGTTGCCACCGTTGTCACCTATTCGAACAGCAACGCCTAAGTTATCGAAAATTCTATTGTTGCGTACAATGTTGTTATGACCATCAATATTGATACCACCGGATAGCACATCCTTCTGCATGGAACACCAATTGCCCTCAACAAGTACATTGTTTGCGTCTTTCTTGATGTCAACACACTCGTTTCCATTCGTGACCATCCGATTCCCACGAATTTTTATGTTTCGTGTGTTGTCAGAATGAGAGCGCCAGCCAAATTTACCTCCGTCGTCTATGGGCTTAACATTGTGCTCTCGTTGATTATGAGCAGTTCCGACATATACAGCCTCACCGTTCACATCACAGTTAGATCTGCTTTCCTGCCGCCAACATTCGCTCGTTTGAAATTTGAATGCATGCACCCCACAGTTGTTAAAGTAATTTCCCTCAATTGTTACATCAGATATCCAGTATCGTAACCGCAGACATTCACCGCCAGCATTCCGAAAATACATCTTTTGAATATTGATATCTGTCGGGCCAGAATCCTTAGAACCTTTAGGGGCCAAGATGTATAGTAGAATATCGCCTGGATAATCAGATTTGCTATTGCCTCCACCGTCATACCCGTCAATAGTGAATCCCTCAATATTGATATGGCTACCAGTGATCTGGAATACTCGTCCCTTGCTTTTCGCACGCAGGTATATCTGCCCTGGACCAACTCCAGGCGCTGCCTTGATGGTGATTGGCTGGTCCTTCTTTCCACTGGTTGTCATCAAAACATTTTCTACGTATGTACCTCGCTCAATGTTAATTGTGGTACCGGGTGTAGCAGAGTTAACGGCCTTTTGTAATGAGCCATATGGTGTAGCTTGACTACCATTTCCATTCGCCCCCTTACGCACCCAAATATTTTTTCCTGCGTTAGATGAAGAGGCTTTTGTTGAACAGTCTGTCTTCCCTTTGCTTTCATCTATTTCAACAATCTGCACAACATACATGCTGTCGATACCGCTACTGCCTCGCTGCGGACCACCAAGGGTAATAAGCCCCGCTTTGCTCTTACATGAGTAGATTTCAAAGTACCCCATGTTGCCATCAGTTGTGCGCGCTTTTTTGTTATCATCCTTGTCATACTTGTTGCCAAACCAAGATGGAAGTGTTTTAGCCCGGCGATCCAAATAGATACGTATTTCCGCAGCCTTTTTTAAGTTGAATACTAGTAGATCATCTGAACCATCTTTCTTGTGGCCGTTAGCTGTACGAATGCAGAGTTTGTTGTGGTATCCTTTGTGCGAAAATTCTGTGAACTCATACTTTCGATCGATGTAAACACGGTCATCATTCTTGCATTTTTTCAGCTGATACGAAGTCGGCTTAATGATCTCTACCAAGCTGTCATAGCTACTCATTCCGGCTGCGCTAACGCTTGCTGCCGTTATGCTAGCTGATTGTACTGAGCCATTCACTTCCTCATCTACAATTTTGTACTTCTGTATGGCAACTTCATCTTGGTAGGCATTGAATGGAGCTGCTGTTCCATCCTCTACTGCATCAGGGCTGTCTAAACCAGCTGCTTCGCTTGCACCTTGCTGCGCAATAGGTATGTACAACACCGTCCCCTCTTGTGCATAAGTCATCATTGGCGTTGCACCGACAATAAAGGCCAGCAACGCGCCTGCTATCGTCTGCTTGATAGTCTTTATGTCTATTCCGTACTTTTGCATTTTACACTCCTCAGATTTATTTGTATGGTTTGAATTAAGTTGTCCCGCAATTACTGGGATACTCACATTATGGCGATTGGCTTGGCAGGTACGCACCTGCCAAAACTGGCCAATGCACCTACCAAAAGTGGAAGATTCAAATCTAAGCAATAAAAAAGCATCTGCGGACCTCGCAATTTGCATGAACTAACGAATCAATCTGCCCCTGATATTCTTCAATTTCCGCAAGTATGACTAGAGCTCCCCGCCTCCTCCGTCGTCGTTCCATTTCTCTAGCGGTTCCTTCAAAGCTTGAAACTGTTCAATGTTACGATTCCATCGGAAACTCATTTTTCATATCCGTTCCAACTCGCCTCGAAATTCTTGTAGATCTGCGAAAGCAGGTTCAACCGCGCCTGAAGAGAATAGCGGCGAGAGTAAATTTATTGGCTATCATTGGAATGTGCTTGGGCTCCGAAGTGACCCGGAACAGTTCGAACAAGTCTGGCAGGTTTTGGTCGAAGAGTGGATGTGGGATCCGATTAGTGATGAAGTGTGGGTCTCGTTTACCAACGTGCCTTGCCCCGTTAGCGCGACAGCGGAAGGTCAAACGCCGCGGGCAATCGTCGTTCCGGATCCACCTGAACCACCGCGACCACCCTATGCTGATAGCTTTGTGGGTCGGTGAACAGAGTTAAGCCGATATAAAGTAAAGTTGGAGCATACGGGAATTGCACAGATTACAGGCGCAGCCGGTGTTGGCAAAACCGTGGTGGCAGCGCAATTGGCGCAACAAAGTGGAACGGAGGATCAGATCTTCTGGCATTCCTGCTATCATGCAGAGGATCTCTTGCACCAAAGCTTATCGTTAGCCGAGAAAATTAACCAAACTGAAATCGTTGCGTCTACATTAACCTACTCTTGGCAAACTGTATTTAAACCAGAATATTCCAGAACAGGCTATTTCCTACCTAAGAGAAGCGAGCGAACTTGTCACGAGCCACAAGTTAACCTTCCTGCTATCTGCTATCAATCGTTTGATTGCGCTTTATCATTTGCAGCAGCACAACTATGAAGAAGCACAACGATTTGCCGAACAGGCGAACGAAGCAGCCATAGCGCATGGAATTGACCTAGAGGAGGGCGCGGCACAACGCGTGTTGGGACAGATATACGCTGCGTTGGAGGAATTGGATAAAGCGAAAAAGTGCTTTGATCGTAGTATGAAGCTACTGCAGACTAATCCATATGAATTACAGCAAACCCACGACGCGCTTGCCAGTTGTCTGCCTACTTAAACAACTTAGATATCAGACCTCCTTACAAAATATTCAGCAAGGTGCATGCGTAATAGCCTTTTTCTGTGAAATGTTTGTAAGACATGCCTAGCGATAGGTAGAGTATAATTTTATTTTGTAGTTAGCTATATTTCCACCGTTCCACACAATTTTCACCTCCTCTTTTAATCCTGATATAGACGTTCTGTCACATCCTCATCAGGGAACTATAAGCGAAGCATACTGAATTGTTAAGCTGATTGTTATGCGTTAGTCAAGTCGTTAACCGATGTCCTTTTTCTGTGAGAGATGAAATCATGCATAGCCAAAATAAAACATTTTCCAAGCGAACCTATCATCTTATACGTTTTATCATGTCGTTGTTTGTAGCGGTGCTGTATGTACTGATAATTGTCTCAGCAAGTGTCCAAGCTCAGGGGGACCCACCTCCAGAGCCACTACAAATCAATGAAGACGGTGTCGAATTTACCGGCAATGATTTAACCAGAGGCCTTGCCTGGGGTGACGTCGATAATGATGGTGATCTTGATCTTGCTGTAGCGAATTATCAAGAACCTAACCGGGTTTATTTTAATGAGGGTGGAACATTTATAGATGCATTCACATGGTCATCAAACGATGCAGATCCGACAACTAGTGTAGCCTGGGGTGATGTCGATAATGATGGGGATCTTGATCTTGCTGTCGGGAATGATGGAACCACTAATAAGATCTACCTAAATATCGATGGTCAACTTGAAGTCGATTCATTTTGGGAGACAGCTGATGCTGATTCGACAACTAGCATTGTCTGGGGTGATATCGATGGGGATGATAATCTGGATTTAGTTTCTGGCAACAATGGAGAAGTGAATCGAGCCTACTTTAATACGGGTATTCTTTTGGACTCAATTGCGGCATGGGTTTCATCAGAGGCTAATTCAACATCAAGTATATCGCTTGGAGATATAGATAGTGATGGCAACCTTGATTTAGCTGTGGGAAATCTAGGCTCACCAAATAAAGTTTACTTTGGCAATGGTAGCTCACTAGAATCCACTCCCAGTTGGTCTACAAGCGAAAGTAACTGGACAAGTAGTATTGCATTGGGAGATATGGACAATAACGGCTCCCTTGATTTTGTAGCAGGGAACTATGATGGCAGTATCGATCAGACGGAGGAGGAGTCTACCAAGGTTTACCTGAATTACAGTGGTCAGCCAGAAACTTTAAGCAGTTGGACAACGCTTAGTCCAGCTATAGGGGGAGTAACAACTATTGCGCTTGGTGATGCAGATGGTGATGGCGATCTTGATCTCGCAACTGCTAGTGATGTGCGAATCACGCAAAATTCTACAGAATTAATAATTTATCAGAATGATATTGAGAATCTTCAATTCTTCGAACCGAATCAGGGCGTCAACGTACACTGGGCTAGCCAAGTCGGTTGGGGAGACTTTGACAATGATGGTGACATCGATCTGGCCGTAGTAAATGCAGAGCTACCCAATTTGATTTTCAAGAATAATGGTAGCCAATTGCAAACAATGTCCTCGTGGTCGTCCTTTGATGCATTTAATCCGCCTCCTGGGGAGAATAATTCAGTTGATACCAGCATAGCATGGGGAGATGTTGATAATGATGGAGATCTTGATCTTGCCGTCAGCAGATCAGGCAATGTATCCGACCTTGGTGCATCAAATCGAGTGTACTTGAATGAGAATGGCCTGTTAGAACAAAGCCCTATTTGGGAATCTGACGAAATGGACCATACAAGCAGCATAGCGTGGGGAGATGTTGATGGTGACGGCGACCTTGATCTTGCTGTAGGCAATTATGAAGATCCAAATGTCGGACCGAGTGCGAATAATCGCGTGTATCTTAATCAAGGGGGGCAATTAGAGACCACAGCAAGTTGGTCGTCTCAAGAACAAAACAATACAAACAGTATAGCATGGGGGGATGTTGACAGTGATGGAGATCTTGATCTAGCTGTTGGAAACACATCATTTAACGGAGCTATCACACCCAATGCAGTCAATAAGCTATACCTAAACTCAGGAACTCAGTTAGAGGCAACTGCGAGTTGGTCATCAAAAGAAATGGACAACACGAATAGTGTCTCATGGGGGGATGTTGATGGTGATGGCGACCTTGATCTCGCCGTAGGCAACGGGAGTTTTGAGCTAGGGGCACCGTTCTTGACATCCGAAAATTCACCAGAACGCTTGTACATAAATCATAGAGGAGAGCTACAAACGTCAGCAAAATGGTCAACCGGTGAAGCTACAGATACCACATCTATCATCTGGGGAGACGTAGATAGTGATGGAGATCTTGATCTTTTAGCAGAAGAGCATTTATACATTAATGTTTTAGGTGAGCTTCATCTCTCTACGCCGCCGCCGTATATAAGTGATGATACAGGTTCAGGCGAAATATTCTGGAATAATGTAATTAGAGGGTTCAAGTCTTGGAATGATGTGGATAATGATGGTGATCTCGATTTGGCAACATCGAGTTTTCTCCTACGAAATTCGAACGGCCAACTACTAAGTAGTATATGGAGCCCTAGTTCTCTTGAATTTTCATCTGGGGGGCAACCACGCTGGGGAGATATAGATGGAGATGGAGATTTCGACCTTGTCTATTCAGGAAGCGATATTACTACGCCTTCTAGGTTATACAAAAACAATTACTCGAATCTCAATGACCATTTCATTAATATATCTGCGCTTGGGGCGTTAGGAATATCGCCCATTGTCAATGGGTATGGGACTGCATATGTGGAAGAATCAGGGCAACTATCGGTAGAATATAGAGTCTATGATCCACATGGTAGTAACATTGAGGAAGTACGTATGTTTTTTTCTCTGGATGGAGGAGGGCAATGGGGTGAGGCTGCCGCGACTGCCGAGACACAAGTGACAAATCTAATAACAGATCCAAATCAGCCTATGGATTATATATACGACTGGGATATTTTTGGGAGTGGCGTATTTGGACAGCATGATAATGTAGTTGTACGTTTGGTCGCACGTCTAGATTGTATTAACACCTGCCAAAGAGGTTCTGTTGCTACATCCAGTTTTCCATTTCGCGTACGCGGAACACAAATACGCGTATTGACAGAAACAAATGATCCTGTTGGCAATGTGCCTGTCTATCTACTTCCTACCACACAAATCCGAAATGCTTCACCATTTGCTAGCTTTTCCAGTGAATCATATACGACTAATAGTCAAGGCTATTTGCAGGGGCGGGGTGCAGTTAACACCGGAGACAAGTTGGTTGCTCTTCACCCCGTAATCGAAACCGAAAACTATACCCTCTACCACACAAGTGCAGATCCTGTTGTAGAGGGTCTCAATATGGATGGGGTAACACAATTCGGAATTCAGGAACTCATCATCTCGTCCGACAATCCGCTGGTTCTCTACAACCTCGATGTATCGTTGGAATGGGATGCACGACGCGACCTCCGCTACCTCGAACAATTAGAATTTGACATTCTGCGCACATCTGAATTGCTCTATGACTGGAGCAATGGTCAAGCCGCATTGGGTAACGTAACCGTCTATCACGCCAAAGAACGCTGGGGCGATGCAGATGTACGCATCCACGCCAACAATCGTCTGCGCCCCCATGCCACCATCGGCGGCGTTGTCTCCGGTGGACTCTACCACGAGGTCACCGTCAATGGTACAACCGAGACGCTGCTGTATACGCCAGGTCATGTGGAGATGGGTGCCTTGTGGAATCGATACGGCGAAGCAGGTGATTCTCTAAGTGAAGATTGGGCGCGCACGCTGGCGCATGAGTTAGGTCACTATCTCTTCTTCCTCTTTGACAATTACATCGGCGTTCAAAACAACTCAATCACGCGCATCGAAGGCTGCCCGGGCGTGATGAGCGATCCGTACTCCGATGTGGATAGCGAGTTCCATCCCACAACGGGCTGGACACAAAACTGTAACGACACCCTTTCTCAACAGATGATGGGACAATCTGACTGGGAGACCATTCTCGACTTTTATCCATGGCTCTTTGCACCAAGTGGCTCGATTGACGATGCAGCAGAGTCTGGTCCAAACACGCTGCCACTGGCCGTCACGCAGATCGAGTATGTGGAACCAGCGGCAGATCCAACCACGGTTGACGTCAACACAATCTTCTTGACTTTGCCCGATGGAAGTCCATACGTGGCGGGCAGCAGCGCACGGGCGTTTCTTTTCCACGATGATGCCATGGTCGATTTGGGCACGCCTCGCCGCGACCGCGTGCGTGCATGGAATGCCAGCCCGGGCGACACGCTTTGTGTCTACGAATTGACCAACGCAACGCAGGTCGCTGGTTGTGACACGATTGCTCAAGGTGACACGGAGATGATGTTGGCAACGCTATCGACTTGGCAACCAGATGTCGTCATCACGCCGATTGACCGTTCGCAAATTCAAGTAACGGTAACAAATCTGGCAGCTAGTTTGTCTCTTGACGCTCGGCTTTATCCAGCAAACATGTTAGCAGGTGAGACGGCACTATCTCCGGTCCCGCTTACCCAACAAGCGGATGGCAGCTACAGCGCTACGCTTACGACAGATCAACTTACGCAAGAAGCCTATTTACGAATCTATAACACAGCCAATCCAAATCATGTTGTGGTCGCAGATTATACAATTGGCGGCGCGCCAGTCCTGTCGCTGGGCAGCGGGGACACACTCTCACTGAGCAGCGGTGATACGCTCTCGCTCAGCAGTGGGGGTACGCTTCAATTAACGGACGGTGACGTGCTATCACTGAGCAGCGGTGACGTCGTAATTTTCATGAGTGACGGCACAGCACTTACTTTGAGCAGTGGTGATACGCTTACATTGAGCAGTGGCGGCACGCTAACCTTGAGCAGCGGCGATACATTGTCGCTGAGCAGCGGCAGTACGCTTTCTCTTAGTAGTGGTGATATAGCAATCACGAGTTTAGATGGTACAACGCTTTCACTGAGTAGCGGGGACACACTCTCGCTCAGCAGCGGTGATACGCTCACATTGAGCAGTGGGGACACACTCTCGCTCAGCAGCGGCGATACTCTTTCGCTCAGTAGCGGTGACGTAATTGTGATGCTCGCTGATGGTACCACGCTTTCCCTGAGCAGTGGCGATACACTCTCGCTCAGCAGTGGCAGTACCCTTTCGCTGAGTAGTGGCGGCACGCTTTCCCTGAGCAGCGGCGATACGCTCTCGCTCAGCAGCGGCGATGTAGTTATTACTGAGCTTGATGGCGAAACGCTTTCACTCAGTAGTGGCGATACATTATCACTCAGCAGTGGCGGGACACTCTCGCTCAGCAGTGGTGGGACACTCTCATTGAGTAGTGGTGATACATTATCGCTCAGCAGCGGCGATGCGTTCATCACTCGCCTAGATGGGACGACACTTTCGTTGAGCAGCGGTGACACACTCTCGCTCAGCAGTGGTGGAACTCTATCACTGAGTAGTGGTGATACACTCTCGCTGAGCAGTGGTGGGACACTCTCACTCAGCAGCGGGGGCGTTCGACTAGTTGGCGTAGGCGACGTACTCTCGCTCAGCAGCGGCAGTGCTCCTGTCCGTTCTGGTGATGGTCAAGTAACGCTTTATGCAGATCATCGTGACTTTGCCCCCCGCGAATTCTACACCATCCAGCCAGCAACGATTGTCCCAGATGCACTCTCGTGGACAACATTCATCGGTCAAGCATACCGCATCACAGCATCACCCAACGCACCAGATCTAACGCAGGCGTCAATCAGCATCAACTACCTAGGCCGCTCGATTGACGACGACCGTGAGAATCTACTACACGTTTATTTCTATGATGGGACCACTTGGGCTGAACTAGAGACTGATGTTGATGAGTACCACAATCGGGCAGTTTCTGCGGCGCAGGGGCCTGGCATTTATGCATTAATGTATACCATCGACATCCCGCTTGCGAACACAGGCTGGAACCTCATTGCTTACCCGCTGGACCAACCGAGTCCTGTGCCGGATGTTTTCGCCTCAATTGACGGTGTCTACTCGACCGTATACGGCTACGATGCATTCGAGATAGATCAATTCCAGCGTTGGGAGATTTATGATACCGCATCACCGACATGGGTAAACGATCTGTTGGAGTTAACACCTGGTCGCGGCTACTGGATAAATGTGAATGCCAATGCAACGCTTAAGTTACGCGATATTTCGGCAGCAGCGGTGGCCGCAGCGGCATCCACACCATCGGTTCCACCCGCAACTTATTACGGGCGAATCGTTACGCAAGAGTCGTCTGATCTCTCCGCAGGTATGAACATTCAAGCCTGGGTTGGAGATGTGTTGTGTGGGCAGGGTCAAACAAAAGAGGTAGATGGTCAAATCGTCTATGTGGTGACAGTCTACGCAGATGGCAATGGATCGATTCGGGGTTGTGGGGAGAGTGGAGACACGGTCCACTTTACGTTGGATGGGCAAGCCTTACCAGCAAGTAATACAGTATGGAACAGCGAGAGCGTCCACGAACATGATTTGACCACAGGTGATGACAATTTACGAGAACAATATCTTCCCTTTGTTTCTCAATAATCGAGAGGGCAACTATGATTCAAAAACTATGGCGACCAATGCGGAATAGAGTGTTTTGTATCGGTGCTATCGCCTTCTTAACAATTTTCTTGTTGAATGCACAAACACCGTCATCATCATTCATCTATGGGCAACCAGCCAACGCCCCCGCGACATATTATGGAGAGGTGCTAGCCTCTCCATCTGTACCAGCTTTTGTCCCCGCTGTGGGGATGTCTGTTGAAGCCATTATCAATGGGCAGGTTTGTGGACAAGCAAAAACCCAGCAACAAAACGGTGCAATCGTCTATGTGATAAAGGTGCTTGCGGATAATACAATTGCTGGCATAACTGGCTGTGGCACGGCTGGGGCAACCATCACATTTTTTGTTGACCAAACTCAAATGCAGCCAACAACCACATGGGACAACAGTCAGGTGTGGGAGCTAGATCTATCACCAGATGGCACTCCCGCAGCACCAGTTCAACTTGCACCAAATGATACATCAGCAAACAGCTCTCCAACCTTCGAATGGGAGTCTGTTGCTATCGCGACGGATTACGAGATAGTTGTCTACAATATCTCAACCGATACGATTGATTTCACTGGCATCTATGCCGCAAGCACAGTGTGTGGTACGACACCATGTGCAGTTACGCCATCCGGTTTAGTACTGTCGTCAGGCGATTATGCTTGGTTAATCCGGGCGCTTAATGGTGCGATAGTTAGTGCATGGAGTGTTTATTGAACTACAATCAAAATCGGCTCTCTGTTTTGCATCTAAGGCTGTTCGCTCCTCGTTACCCAATTAATTTAACAACCTTCATAAACCTAGATTGAATTTAGGCCAAAATAGAGCAATTTTGAGCCGTGATGGAACAAAATCTGTTCGTACAAAATAGTTGGGATAAAATCATTAAACATATTCAAACAGTAATCACCATCGTTTGTATTGCCTCAGCTCTTTTCACCTATCCTATCTATGCAGCAGAACCCCAACAACCATCATTGCCATCTATGGCGCTCGTCCTACAGGACTCACGCTTGCGAGAGGGTCCTGGGACGAACTACACGATTGTCGGCTCCGCCCAAACTAATCAACTTATCAGAATCACCAGCTGCAATGCTGGATGCACTTGGTACCAGCTAGAAAATGGCGCGTGGATCGCGGCTTTCCTGGCTGAGCTATCCAGCGCGCCTGCGCCCACAGCGAGCCCAATGCCAGAGCCAACAGCTATACCCATCGCGGTCGTGGCTGTGCCACCAGCCCCAGCTAAGCCCATTACCGTCATTGCCTGGAATGTTGAATCGGGTGGATCGCAGCCTGAGCTCATTAGTCAACGCATCGCCGCTTTTCAAGATGTCGATCTTTGGGGATTATCCGAGGTCAACAGCCTCCGAGGTGGCCCACTCTATGGCAATGCTACCCAGGTGGGCGAAAACGCGACGTTTATTCCCGTTATTGGCGCATCGGGTGGTGGAGATCGTTTGATGGCTATCTATAACGCAAGCCGTTTTGACAAACTTGATCATTGGGAGATTGAAGAGATCAACACGACTGGGAATGCCCGTGCACCCCTAGTGCTGCACTTGCGCGAAAAGGCGAGTGGCCAAGAATTTTTGTTTATGGTCAATCATCTCTATCGCAGCCGCGACGGCGAGCGCCATAAACAAGCCCAGCTTTTGAACACACGGGCGGCAACTCAGACACTGCCTGTGGTTGCAGTAGGTGACTATAATTTTGATTGGGCTATCAGAGATGGTGGGGCATCTCATGACCTTGGCTATGATTACCTGATCAAGGACAACCAGTTTTTGTGGGTCAAGCCAGCCACCTTTGTCACCACCCAATGCAGTGGCTGGCCATGTAAATATGAGGGGATTTTGGACTTTATCTTTACTGTTGGGGATGCCCAAAGGTGGCGAACCACTTCGGAGATAGTAGTCCAAGCTGGGGATTTCCCTGATGACGAGCGCACCAGCGATCATCGCCCAGTTATGGCTCAACTCTGGATATCAGAAGATTCTGTGGCTGTGGGTGCCACTGTTGTGAGCGTTGCCGCAACAGCCACATCTACTCCTCAGCCAGTTAGTCCTTACGTGAATAGAGGGGCCAACCTGAGACGTGGGCCAAATACCAATTTCCCTACTGCCGATAAATATCAAGCGGAGCGGATCATTACTGTTGTCGGTCAGAATCAGGCCGGAGACTGGTATCAGCTAGATAATGGCTTATGGATAGCAGCCTTCCTAGTCGACAATGCATCCAACGCGTACCCGATAATCTACTCGAGCCCTCCCTCCATATCAACGCCAGAACCGACACAGCTCGCGTTGGCGTCCACCTCTATCCCGGCACCACTCGTACCAACGCCAGCACCAACGCAACCTGTGCCAGCACCAACTCTTGCCAACACCAGCACCGACGCAACCCGTGCCAGCATCACCCGCCCAGCCCAGTGGCTCAAACGCGATGTAATAATTCAGTTTATCTTCTACGATGGGGCAGTGAGTCGGGTAGAGAGTGACGAGTACGCTGTTATAGCCAACACAAGTAGCGCCTCTATCAACTTGAGTGGCTGGCGGCTTAACGCTGGTGATAACGGACAAGATTTTTGGTTTCCCAACATCGCTATCGGCCCAGGCCAAAGTATTCGAGTCTATACCGACCAGATCCACTCTGAGTTTGGCAGTCTAAGCTTTGGCAGCGGCAGAGCCATTTGGAACAACAAGGGCGAATGTGGATATTTGTACAACGCTAACGAAGTGGAAGTTTCGTCACGCTGTTACTGAGCTAAAAGATGAGGGAGATCCTGTTTGATGACAGGATCTCTTTCATACCATCGGTATTTCTGAAACGAGTTACCTCACATTAACTACATATATTTCATTTTCCCAGCCAACTACTCAACCCCATTCTCCCCCAACCGCCTCACATCCTGCACCAACACACTCACCGCCTTGCCCTCCTTCTGCACCACCCCGCTTGCCACAATCAAATGTTCTCGACGTAGCACCGCACGCAGCCGTTCATACACATCCGGCTTCACCACCAAATCCAACAGACCCGACTCATCTTCCAGCGAGATAAAGAGAATGCCGTTGGCCGTCTGCGGCCGTTGGCGGATCACGATCATGCCCGCGACGAGCACGCGTTGACCTGACTTTGCCTGCTTGACCTGCCAGGTGCTGAGCACGTTGGGTTTGCGTAGCATATCGCGATAATGCGAGAGCAGTTGCGTGTCGGGTGCGTAGCCGAGGAGCTCGTGCTCCCACAAGGTCTGTTCGAGGGCGTCGAGTTTGGGCAGGTCGGCGGCGATGGTTGGGGTTTGCATGTCCAAGTCGTTTTCGATGTAGTCGAGGCTGCCCAGTTGCCAGAGCAGCTCGCGGCGGTTGCCGAAGGTGTCGAACGCGCCT
>Ga0209185_1000352_pt1 | contig 57766 bp, 54 predicted proteins | sample SidtaG_2_FD_187425 | JGI IMG/M metagenome (GOLD analysis project Ga0209185, IMG submission 187425) | Marine algal microbial communities from Sidmouth, United Kingdom - Sidmouth_Asex2 metaG (SPAdes) (version 2) | ecosystem: Host-associated > Algae > Red algae > Unclassified | place: Sidmouth... | reverse complement strand
ATCGCCGTAGGAAGTTGGTTGATCAGCCAGGGAAAGTCCGCCAAAAAGCGAATAGGGACGCGTCGTACCACCGAGGCTACGCTCGACTGACAAAACTGTCGCGATGGCGTCCGCGGTCGACTCATTGTTACCCGCGATGGGTATATCGAGAATATCGACAAGGGCATGCCCGATCTCATGATCTATTACAAATGCCGTGCTGAAGTCCGATAGCACGAATGCGTCGTCACTATCAAGTCCGAGTTCGAGTAACAAATTGTACTGTGCGTTATCGAGTTCGGAGCATATCGTAATAGTGCGATCGGACGAATCATAGAACGCGTTGGCAATGCCGCAGTCGCGATACGTGATCACGACTGTTTCAGGAAGCAACCCCGGCAAGGCGTTCAACTGCTCAAGTGCGGCCGGAAAGAAGGTGTTCGCGTTATTAATAAAGAAATCGGAGGCGCGCGCGGTGACTTCTGGATCAAGCACGAAACGGAAGTTCGGCTCGGGCGGCGTATCGTCTGAAGGAGATCTGCTTGAATCGATAGCCAATCTGACCACAAAGAAAGTTGGATGGGTCATGAATGTGACCTATGCTTACGGTTAGGGCTATTTCGTCAATGCACAAATCATCCTGATGGCCTGAGCTGACCGGAGACGCGCATGCCTTCGACGCAGTAGACAGATCAGCCGACACGCGGAAAACCGGGCCCTGAGGCCTGCGAGGTCGACTGTGGGTAGCGAATCTGATTCTCGTCGGTGTCGGGCATGGCGATCGTAGCTCCGTCCACTGGTCGGACCGGTGCGCAGTCATCCCGGACTCTGGCTCGCTGTCGGTTTTCCGGTAGGGATTGGCACGACTGGTGGCTCTGGAAAATACCTGGCCGACTGGATGGTGGACGGTAAAGCTCCGTATGCGCTGCCCATCATCGATCCTGCGCGTTTTGCAACTCCCGTACCTACAGGGAAATGCTCCGCAAGGATGAAGCGAACCTATGCACAGGGGTATGTCACGCGGCATGTGAAGGGCTGATCTTCAATCGGTGTTCGGCCGCGCTCGATGACTTTCAATCTGTCCAACGCTTACAGCTCATCACGCCGCGTGATGAGCAGATGTCTTTCAGCCTCGTTGCCCGCCATGTCGATCGCGCGATCGTAACTCTCTCTCGCCTCAGCCCGGCGCCCGGCACGCGACAGAATGTCTGCCCGGGCGGCATGATACGGCTGATAGCTCTCGATCTTCGGTAAGAGAAGATCGTTAAGTGCGGCGATCTGCCGCCAGTCGGTGTCCTCCCAGTGCCTGGCTTCGGCATGCAGTGCGCTGATGGCCGCCAGTAGCTGATAAGGGCCGACGCGCTGCTGTCGCAAGGTTGATTTTAGTAACGCTACGGCTGCGTCGATCCGTGGCCGGCTCCAGGCGGATCGGTTCTGCGCCTCGAGCGGAATTAGCGTTCTGTCGCCGAACTGACGAGTCGCGCGCCGCGAGTCATGCAGCAGCATCAAGGCAAGAAGCCCGTTGACTTCGGGCTCGGCGGGCAGGAGGTAGGCCGTCATGCGAGCCAAGCGGATCGCCTCGTCAGATAACTCGCGGCGCATGGCTTCTTTCCCCGAGGTGGCGGAGTAACCTTCATTGAAGATCAGATACAGGACGGCGAGTACGACCGGCAGTCGCTCATTCAGTCGCTCGCCGCTCGGTACTTCGTAGGCAATGCCGGCCAGTGCGATCTTCTGTTTCGCGCGCACCAGAAGTTGCGCCATGGTTCCGGGCCGGTCAAGAAAGCAACGTGCGATCTCCTCACTGGTCAGGCCCCCGAGCGTGCGCAGCGTCAAGGCGATGCGTGACTTGTCGTCGAGCGCCGGGTGGCAGCAGGTGAATATCAGTTCGAGCCGCTTGTCGGGAATTTCCTCGACAGTTTCGGGACCATCGTCCGAGCGCTCCAGCTCAGTCAGGTAGGTGATGTCGGGTACCAGTCGGCGAAAGTGCGTATCGCGGCGAAAGCGATCGATTGCCTTGCGACGGGCAACCTGCAGCAGCCAGGATGCCGGTGAGCGGGGCAAACCGTTCCGGTTCCAGTCCACGAGTGCTGTTTCGACCGCGTCCTGCAGAACGTCCTCGGCAAGTTGCAGGTCACCGAGCGAGGCGACCAATGCGGATAGCAACCGCCCCCATTCCTCTCGAACTATACGATTGATCGTCTGCTCGAGCTGGAACGGAGGCTGCATGCTGATTCAGTCGTCCCAGACAACCACCGGACGCACTTCGATACGACCGTGCTCAGCCGATGGAATATTCGTGGCATAGACGAGTGCTTCATCGAGATCCTTGCACTCGAGCAGGTAGTAGCCGCCGAGCTGTTCCTTGGTTTCGGCAAACGGTCCGTCGGTGATCTCGACCTTGCCGGTCTCGCGCGACACTGTCGTGGCCGTCGCGACAGGTTGCAACGCATTGCCGGACACCAGCATGTCTTTCTCCACCGCTTCCTGAGTGAAGGTCTGGTAGGCCTGCATGAACGCTGGAAAGTCAGGGCCACCGGGTTGCGGTCCGACGTCTTCGGCGTGGTAGATCAGACAGAGGTATTGCATGACATAGCTCCATTGACGTGCGTGTACGGGCATGTATTGTCGGCAGGATCGACCCCGCAGATCGTCGATGCTGTGCCTGTAAGACGAACGGGGCACACCGAAATATACATCTCGGGTGAAAAAGCTTGAGTGCATTGCGCGATGTGAGCCGTTTGCCTCCTCGTTTCTTGCCTTCTGTGTGTCAGTCGGGTCGGAGAGTGCGGAGCGGGAAATACTGCATGAAACGTCGCAGAAATCACTGCTCGAAACACTGCTCGAAACACTGCTCGAATCAGTGTACGAATCACTGTTCGGGAACTCGTTTTCCATTCGGAAACACGGGCCGTCATGTGATAAAATATACAGTAATTGCGTGAGACTCGAATTCTCGCAAGACGGGGGCTAAGACGGCCGCCGAGAGTCGCCAAAGGAGCACAATCCGCATGGAGCACAGCACACCAAGACTCTTGCGTTCATATGCGTTGTTGAACGCCAGTCCCTCATGCCATGTTGCCGAGAATCCCGCGGACTATCAGGTCAAATCTTCTGACACTGACTCTGCCAGAGCAGATCAACGCGGCGAAGCAAGCACCCTCCCACCCGATCTTGTCCGTCGTGGGCAGACGCTGAGACTAGCGACAGCACTGATCGAAGGCGCAAGCATGGCATCAGCCGATCGGCAGGCAAATGCTGATCGACTACGCGTATTTTCCCGTGTGGCAGCTGGCTCGATTGCTATGCCACGTGCCGAGCCAACAACCGAGCCAACAACCGAGTCAACAACCGAGTCAACAACTGAATCAAAGACCGATCCAGTGACTGAGTCAGCAATCGGTTCAGCCGCTGGAGCAAGCTCGGGCTCTGAAACGTTTCCGGAGTCGAACCAGGATCTGATCGACAGACTGGGTCGACTCGTCCGATCGAGCGATCGGAACATGGCCGAGCAGCTGAAGTTGTTGGTGCGAATCGATGAACTGCAACTCTGGAAAGCGGCTGACTCGGAAAGTGGTGGCTGTCGCGATTGCGCCCAGTGGATGGATCGCACGCTCGGTATATGTCGTATAACTGCGCTCGAGCGGCTGCGCGTGGCGCGGGCGCTTCAAGACTTGGCCGTCATCGAGTCATTGTTCGCACTCGGCAAGCTGAGCTGGTCCAAGGTTCGTGAGCTGACGCGCGTTGCCGATTCCGCCTGCGAACAGGAACTGGTTGCCGCGGCCCTCGAGCTCTCGGCGTCCGAGACAGTCGATCTGTGCCAACGCTGGCACCATGGTGATACCGACACGGGAGACCCTGTGGATACCGAGTCGGCGCGCGCCCTGCAGGCCTTCCAGAAGCGCTCACTGACCTCGCGACGACGCGATGCCTGTACCACGCGCATTACCCTGGACCTGCCGCACGATCGGGCTGCCGAATTCCTGAAAGCGCTCGAGGCACAGGAAGATGTGCTCAAGGCTGATCAGATTGCGGGGAAGGGGCCCGAGGACGAGCTGTCCGAACATGAGTCCATTGCACCGCCAATAACAGCCCGACAGCTACGCGCCGACGCGGCGGTCTTGATGTCAGCCCGATCGCTCGCTCATCTCGGTGAACCGGTTGCGAGCGCTGATCGCTACCGGGTCTTTGTGACTATCGACGCACGGGTTTTAGCGGGTGATTCAATGCTGGATGCGAGTGTCCGGAGCGGTACGCCGCCGGACGAACTTCCGCCTGAACGACCGTGCATTGCAGGCTACGGTCCGATCGCAGCAGCGACGGCGCGACGGCTGTCATCTGCAGTTGCATGAAGGGAATCTGCGACTCGAGCGCATCACCAGAGAATCGATTGCACTGCCGGAGCATGAGCAACTGACGATGACCAAAGACGAACAGTCGCGGACACGGGCAGCGATCGCCGCCGTGCAGCGCTTCCGTCTGGTGCGAAGCGACGGCCGTCATGTGGCTGGGCCAAGGCGACGTGCAGACGGTCGGGCGGACGGTCGGGTAGGCAGTCGGGCGGACGGTCGATCAGACAGCCGCGATGGGTCGGCTTCAAATCTACATGGAAATGAGAGCCGAACTGCAAGTGATTGCGGCGCTGGAATTGGGGGAACAAGCAGCGATTGGCTCGAGCAATTCAGAGTCGCTTGACCGTGCGCTTGACCACGCACCTGCCCGATCGTTGGCTACCACAAGGCCGGTGAGCTGATTCTGTGGATTCAACCGGATGCGTTGACAACAACCAGACGTCCGGTGCAGTCTCGGTGCTTCCACTCGGAGGACTGCCAATGAAAAGCATAAACGGGAAAAATAGATTCGAGAAAAAGAAGTTCGGGCAAAAGAAACTAGGTGTCGTTCTGGCTGCTGTCGCCCTGACAGGCAGTGTCCTCGCAGGTGCCGCGTTCGCGCAGGACAAACCTTCCATGGGTGTTGTCGTGAAGATCGGCGGTATCCCGTGGTTCAACGCGATGGAGACAGGCATTCAGGAGCGCGGTGAAGAGCTTGGCATGGATGCCTTCATGGTCGGTCCGACGTCGGCCGACCCTGCCTTGCAGGTGCGCGCCATTGAGGATCTGATCGCGAAGGGTGTCGATGTCATCGGTGTTGTACCGAATGACGAGGTTGCGCTGGAGCCCGTGCTCGAGAAGGCCAAGGCGGCTGGCATCAAGGTGGTTTCGCACGAAGGGCCAGGCTTGAACAACGTTGACTGGAACTTCGAACTGGCTTCGGCTGAGGGCTTTGGTGAGGCGCATGCAGAATTGCTGGCTGAGAAAATGGGTGGTGCGGGTGAATACGCGGTTTTCGTCGGCTCTCTGACTGTTCCGCTGCACAATGCCTGGGCCGATGCAGCAAACGCCTACATGGCTGAAAAATACCCTGACATCAAACTGGTCGGTGAGCGCTATGGTGTGGCTGAGAATGTCGACGACAGCCGCAAGACCGCACTAGACTTGTTGGCGGCCAACCCTGATCTGAATGGCTTTCTTGCCTTTGGTAGTCAAGGTCCGATTGGTGCCGGTCGGGCGATCGAGGAGCGGCGGCTCGGTGGCAAGGTACATGTGCTGGGTCCCTTCTCGCCCGGTCAGGGCCAGAAGCTGGTCGAGTCCGGCATCATCTCCGGGGGCTTCATGTGGAACCCGGCCGAGGCCGGTCGTGTGTTCGTGACGATGGGCAAGATGCTCGTCGATGGCACGGAGATAGCCGAGGGCACAAATATCGAAGGGCTGGGCGTCGTAAGCCCTGACGTCGAGAACCTGGACATCATCACCGACAACCTGCTCGAGATCAACGCCGATACCGTCGGTGGACTGGCAGACCTCGGCCTTTAGTACTGCGGCTTGAGTACGTCGGCTTGGAGGCCGCCACCGTAGCTGTACCCGCCGTCCGCCTTCGGCATGTCTCGAAGGTGTTCGGCGGGGTTCGTGCGCTGGATGATCTCGATTTCGAGGTCGGACAGGGTGAGGTGCATTGTCTCGCCGGTGAGAACGGTTGTGGCAAGAGCACGCTGATCAAGATCGTCACCGGGGTTCACACGCCGGAACCCGGTGCCGAGATCGAACTCTTTGGCGAGCCCGTGCAAGGCATGACGCCACTCGAGGCGCGAGCACGGGGGATTGCGGTCATCTGGCAGGAATTCGCCTTGTTCCCCGAAATGAGTGTCGCCGAGAATATCGCCTTCGACACGCTGGTCGGGGCGCGCCCGAGGCGGGTCTCGCACGCGCGTCTGCGCACGTTGGCACAAGAGGCACTCGCCTCGCTCGGTATCTCCATCGAGCTCGATGAACCGGTCAGTACCCTGCCCATTGCCAAGCGTCAGATCGTCGCGATCGCGCGTGCACTGGTCGGCGACGCTCGCCTGATCTTCATGGACGAGCCAACGTCGTCGTTGACGCAGACCGAGACTGATCGGCTGCTCGAGATCGTCAGGCGGCTCTCGGCGACGGGTGTGGCGATCGTGTTCGTCAGTCATCGGCTGGCGGAGGTCATCGACGTCGCATCCCGGGTGACCGTCGTGCGTGACGGCAGGCTCGTTGGCGTCCATGACACGGCCGACATGACGACCTCGCGGCTGACCGAGTTGATGACGGGGCAGAATTTCGATCAGTCGATCCGCTTTCGGGATCTGTCGACTGCCACTGTCATGCTCGAGGTGACACGGCTGACGCGCAAGGGTGAGTATGAAGATGTGACCCTGCGTATTCGCCGGGGCGAGGTACTTGGCTTAACCGGCCTGATCGGTGCTGGGCGGACTGAACTTGCACATACGCTGTTTGGCATGACGCGCGCCGACAGGGGCGGGATGTCGCTTGACGGCAAGCCGGTCGAACTCGATTCGAACCGTGATGCGATGCGCGTGGGCATCGCCTACGTGTCGGAAGACCGACTGTCTCTCGGGCTGATTCAGCAGCAGTCGATCGCGGATAATATCGTGTTGCCGGTGCTGCCTCGTCTGTCGAGCCCGAGCGGCTTGCTTTCGCGGCGCCGAATCGGCGATACCGTCGCGCGCTGGGTGCGTGAGTTGTCCATACGCATCGGCCGTCCAGAAGACGCCGTGTCGACCCTGTCCGGCGGCAATCAGCAGCGTGTCGTGTTGTCCAAGTGGCTGACCACCGAGCCCAGGCTACTCATCCTCGATTGTCCGACGGTCGGCGTGGACGTTGGCGCGCGTGCCGGCGTCTTCGACATCGTGCAACGCCTTGCCGATCAGGGTCTGGCGATCCTGCTGATATCCGACGAGGTGTCGGAGGTGTATTTCAATGCTGATCGTGTGTTGCACATGGCAGAGGGGCGCATCGTTGGCGACTACCTGCCGGGTGAGATCACGCTCGAGTCGCTCGAATCCCGAATCTATGCGTAGCGTGTTCCGTCGTCACCCGACCGAGCTCTCCCTGATGCTTGTCCTGGGGTTGCTCGTGGTGTCGTTATCCGCCGCGTCAGATCAGTTCCTGACGGCGGGCAACCTCACATCCTTACTCAACAACAACGCGGTCAATGTGATCTGGGCAGTGGGTCTGCTGGTCGTGCTGATTGCGGGCGGTATCGATATCTCCTTCGCTGTCGCTGCGTCGGTCGTGCAGTATGCAGCGGTTTCAGTGTTCGAAGCCTTGGGCGGCGGCAACTGGCTGATCGGCTTTGCTGTTGCTGGTGTGCTGGGTGTGGCGCTCGGATTTATCAATGCAAGTCTGATACACGGTTTCCGAATCATCACCATCGTGGTCACGATCGCCACCTTCAACGCCTTTTTCGGGTTGTTGATGTTCTTCACCAAAGGGCGATTCATCTACAATCTGCCGGACTGGTGGACCACACGCGTCGTTCTCTGGGAACACCAGAGCGCGGACGGGCGCTGGGCCGAACTGAACCTGCCGGTGCTGGTGACGCTGGTCTGTGTCGTTCTTACCTGGGTGCTTATTCGGCATACGACGCTGGGTCGTCAGCTCTATGCGTTCGGCGACAACCCCGACGGCGCGGCGCGCGCCGGAGTGTCGGTCGCGCTGATGCAGTTTGTCGCTTTCGGCTGGATGGGATTGATGGCAGGCATAGGGGGGTTGATGCAGGTCAACATCACTCAAGAGGTCGTGCCCAATGCACTGATAGGTCGCGAGCTCGATGTGCTCGCCGCGGTCGTCCTCGGTGGCGCCCGACTCGGCGGGGGGCGTGGCACCGTTGTCGGGTGTGTGCTTGGCGTTCTGCTGGTCGCCGTCACTCAGAACGGGCTGAATCTGCTCGGTGTCTCACCGTTCGCCTTCAAGATGATCATCGGCGCGATCATCCTGTTGGCGATCTCGACAACCAACCTGTCTTTCCGTCGCCCGTGAAGTCGCTCTTCAAATCGGAATTGATCAAGTCGGAATTGACGCTACTGATCATCGTCTTGTGCGGCGTCATCGTGCTGTTCAGCGCGGGAACACCGCGGTTCCTGACCCTTGGAAATTTCGGATCGATCGCCTTTCAGCTGCCCGCGCTCGGGTTGCTGACGCTGGCGATGCTCGCGCCGATCCTGTCTGGCGGGCTGAATCTGGCCATCGTCTACACGGCGAACCTGTCGGGTCTCACGCTCGCCTGGGTGCTGATATCTTTCGGTGGGCCGGATGCCGGGCCCCTGGCGTTCGCCCTTGGCTCGATCGCGGCGATTGCCGTCGGTGCGCTGTCCGGTCTCGTGATGGGACTCGTCATCGCCTATGTCGGCGCGCACCCTATCCTGGTATCGCTCGCGATGATGATCTTCCTGCGCGGACTGGGCGAGTTCCTGACCCGTGGTGGTGACATCTCCGGCTTCCCGGAGTACCTCCGGCCAATCGGCCACGGTTCAATTCTCGGTGTGCCGATACCGCTGTTGCTCTTTCTGGGCGTCGCGGCTCTCTGGCATGTGCTCCTTGCGCACACGCGACACGGCGCGGCGGTCTACATGATCGGCTCGAACATTCGTGCCAGCGAGTATTCGGGCGTGCATACCCGTCGCACGCTGACGCTGATCTACACGCTCTCCGGCGTGCTCTGTGCGCTGGCGGGTATCCTCATGCTGACGCGCTTCAATTCGGTCCGGGTAGGCCACGGCGAGGCCTTGCTGCTGATCACGGTGCTGGCCTGTTTTCTCGGCGGGGTCGATCCCTTCGGTGGCTTCGGTCGGGTGCTGCCGGTCGTACTCGCGTTGATAATCCTGCAGAGCGTGTCGTCCGGGCTGAATCTGCTCGGCGCGAACCAGCATCTATCCACAGCGGTCTGGGGACTTCTGTTGATCGGCGTGATGATGCTGCGACATCTTGCCGGTCGATTCGATCATCTGAAAAAATTCTGTCACCTCAAGAAAGTCAATCACTTCAGACAAGGGAAATAGCCATGCAAGGCTTCGGTGTACACACCAGCATGTGGACGATGAACTGGGACCGGACAGGCGCTGAGGCTGCGGTCGCGGCAGCCGTCGAGTACCGGATGGATTTCATCGAGATCCCGATGCTGAACGTGGCGGGCGTCGATGCGCCGCATACGCGCGCACTGCTCGACAAGAGCGGGCTGCGGGCGGTCTGTTCGCTCGGCCTTCCGGAGCCCGTCTGGGCATCGGTCAACCCGGAGGGCGCCATCGCGCATCTCAAGGGCGCGATCGACAAGACCGCCGAGCTCGGCGGCGAAGCCCTTTCCGGCGTGACCTTCGGTGGCATCGGCGAACGCACGGGTCACCCGCCGACCGGGAAGGAACTCGACAACGTCGCCCGAGTACTCGACGCGGCTTCGCGCTACGCGCACGAGCAGGGTCTCCTTTTCGGAATCGAGCCGGTCAACCGATACGAGAACCATCTCATCAATACCGGCTGGCAAGCGGTCGACATGATCGAACGCATTGGCGCCGACAACATCTTCATTCACCTCGATACTTATCACATGAACATCGAGGAGAAGGGCGCCGGCAACGGCATTCTCGATGCGCGCGAGCACCTGCGTTACATCCATCTGTCGGAAAGCGACCGTGGCACACCGGGCGCAGGTACCTGCGACTGGGACGAGATCTTCTCGACGCTCGCCGCCATCGGCTTCAAGGGTGGGCTCGCCATGGAGAGTTTCATCAACATGCCGCCGGAGATCGGCTATGGCCTGTCGGTCTGGCGGCCGGTGGCAAAGGACTTCAAGGAGGTGATGGACAACGGTCTGCCGTTCCTTCGGAACAAGGCGGCGCAGTATCGCTTGCTTGGCCGAAGCTGACCCTGGAATGTGCCATTCCTGAATGGAATGCCAAGCATCACCACAATGACTTTGAGTAATCTCTCACTCGCCGATAGAATCCAGGGTCAATTACGGCGGCTCGGAGAACTCTCATGCCCGGCAAGACGCTCTACGACAAGGTGTGGGACGCCCACGTCGTCAACCAGCAAGACGATGGCACAGTCCTTCTCTATATAGACCGCCACCTTGTCCATGAGGTGACGTCACCGCAGGCCTTCGAAGGGCTCGCAATCGCCGGACGGAAGCCCTGGCGAACAGGTTCGATGCTGGCAGTGGCCGACCACAATGTACCGACGACCGATCGGGTGGCAGGTATTGCCGATCCGGTGTCACGGCTGCAGGTGGAGACGCTGGACGCCAACTGCGAGACGTTCGGCGTGACCGAATTCCGGATGAACGATCTGCGTCAGGGCATCGTCCACGTGATCGGTCCGGAGCAGGGTGCAACGCTTCCCGGCATGACGGTAGTCTGCGGTGATTCGCACACCTCCACGCATGGCGCATTCGGCGCTCTGGCCTTCGGCATAGGTACCTCTGAGGTCGAGCACGTCATGGCGACCCAGACACTCTTGCAGAAAAAATCGAAGAACATGCGCGTCAGCATCGACGGCGCCGTCGGTCGCGGGGTGACGGCAAAGGACATTGTGCTCGCGGTCATCGGTCGCATCGGCACGGCGGGAGGCAACGGCTGCACTATCGAATTTGCCGGAGATGCGATTCAGGCGCTTTCCATGGAGGGGCGCATGACAGTCTGCAACATGTCGATCGAGGCGGGCGCGCGGGCCGGCATGATCGCCGTCGATGATGTGACGATTGCCTATCTGCAAGGCCGGCCCTATGCGCCCGAGGGCGACATGATGGCGCGTGCCGAGGCTGCCTGGCGGGACCTTGTCAGTGATTCCGATGCCGTCTTCGACAAGGAGGTGCACATTGATGCGACGACCATCGAGCCGCAGGTTTCCTGGGGTACGTCACCGGAAATGGTCGCGCCGATCGGCGGCACGGTGCCACATCCTGACGCGGGCGAGACGATTACCCGGCCCGAAGGCATTCGTCGCGCGCTTGAATACATGGATCTCGAACCGGAAACGCGCCTGATCGATATTTACCTCGATCGCGTCTTCATCGGATCCTGTACCAACTCGCGCATCGAGGACTTGCGCGCCGCCGCCGCGGTGGTCGACGGGCGGAAAGTGGCCGATAGCATCAAGCAGGCGCTGGTGGTGCCGGGCTCGGGACTGGTGAAAGCGCAAGCCGAAGCCGAGGGGCTTGACGAAGTCTTCCGTGAGGCGGGTTTCGAGTGGCGCGAACCGGGCTGTTCGATGTGCCTGGCGATGAACGCTGACCGGCTCGAACCGGGTGAGCGCTGCGCATCAACGTCGAACCGGAACTTCGAGGGGCGTCAGGGGCAGGGCGGGCGTACTCACCTGGTCAGCCCGGCCATGGCGGCGGCCGCCGCTATTGCCGGTCACTTTGTCGACGTACGTGACTTCCCGGAGGCAGAACATGCGTGAGTTCACCCGACTCGATGGCCTCGCCGTTCCGCTGATGCGCTCGAATGTCGACACCGATGCGATCATTCCCAAGCAGTTCCTGAAGTCCATCAAGCGATCGGGCTTCGGCGTCAACCTCTTTGACGAATGGCGTTATCTCGATCCGGGGTTTCCGGGGCAGGATTCGAGCACACGCCAGCCTGACCCTTCGTTCATCCTGAATCACGAGCGATATCAGGGTGCCGAGGTGTTGATTGCCGGCGAGAACTTCGGTTGTGGCTCATCGCGCGAGCATGCTGTCTGGGCACTTGACGACTTTGGCATACGCTCGGTCATCGCGCCGGGGTTCGCTGATATCTTCCACAACAATTCGTTCAAGAGCGGGCTGTTGCCGATCGTTCTCGACAAGGTGATCGTGGATGGCCTCGCGGCAGAATGCGAGGCTGATGCAGGCTATCGACTGGCCATCGATCTCGAGGCGCAGACTGTCACCACACCGTCAGGCGAGGTCCACCCCTTCGAGGTCGACGAGTTTCGCAAGCACTGTCTGCTGAACGGTTTTGACGATATCGAGCTGACACTGCAACGTCGAAATCTGATCGAGGACTACGAAGCAGAACGCAAGCGTACCGCGCCGTGGATGTTTCCTGCATGAAATTGATCATCGGCAACAAGAACTATTCGTCCTGGTCACTGCGCCCGTGGATCCTGATGAAGCACGCCGGGCTCGAATTCGAGGAGGTGCGCATTCCGCTCGACACCACCGAAGGCGCGTTGATGATGAAGGAGCTGTGCCCGGCTGGGAAAGTGCCCGTCTTGCATGACGGGCCGCTCGTGCTGTGGGACTCGCTCGCGATATGTGAATACATTGCTGACAAGTCAGAGGCGGGACCGCTTTGGCCCGAGTCGGTGGCGCGGCGGGCCCAGGCGCGTGCCATCAGCGCCGAGATGCATTCGAGTTTCATGGCGCTGCGCAGTCACATGCCGATGAACTGTCGACGGCAGATCAAGGGATTCGAGCCCGACTTCGACACCCGGGTGGACATCGATCGCTTGATCGAGCTGTTCGAGTCGTCGCTCGCGAAGAGCGGTGGCCCCTGGTTGTTCGGACGTTACTCGGTGGCCGATGCGATGTTTGCACCGGTCGCCACGCGCTTTAGCAGCTATGGCATCCGCACGCCTCCCGACACACGTGCATGGATCGTGTCGACGCTCGAGGACCCGCACATGCAACTCTGGTACGCCGACGCGGCGGCCGAAGTGGAAACGATCGACAGCGAGGAGGTACCCGACCAGTGAGAAATATCGTTGTATTGCCCGGGGACGGCATCGGCCCGGAAATCGTTGCCGAAGCAAGTCGTGTACTGGCTTACCTCAACGACAGGTATGCGCTCGAGCTGACGATGGCGGAGCATGCCTTCGGCGGTGCCGCCTGGGAAGCGCAAGGCGATCCATTGCCTGCGTCGACGCTCGCAGCCTGCCGGGAGGCCGATGCCATCCTGCTGGGTGCCGTCGGTGGGCCACGCTTCGATGAGGCCCCGCGTGAGAAGCGACCGGAGCGGGGTCTGTTGCGCTTGCGCGCCGAGTTGGGATTGTTCGCGAACCTTCGTCCCGCACTCCTGTATCCTGCGCTCGCCGACGCGTCTTCGCTGAAGGCGGAACGGGTCGAGGGACTCGACATCATGATTCTCAGGGAGTTGACCGGTGGGCTCTACTTCGGGCAGCCGCGCGGCATCGAGATACGTAACGGTGAGCGCGTGGGCTTCAATACGATGGTCTACAGCGAGAGCGAGATCCGCCGCGTCGCCGTGCGCGCTTTCGAGATCGCCCGGCAGCGATCGAGCGATGCAAGAGCTGCACGCTTGTGTTCGGTCGACAAGCACAATGTTCTCGAGGTGTCGGAACTCTGGCGCGAAGTCGTCATCGAGGTCTCCCGAGACTATCCGGAAGTCGAATTGACACATATGTATGTCGATAACGCCGCCATGCAGCTGGTACAGACGCCGAAGCAATTTGACGTCATTGTCACCGGCAACATCTTCGGGGACATCCTGTCCGACGCAGCGGCCGCGTTGACAGGTTCCATCGGCATGCTGCCTTCGGCATCGCTCGATGCCGATGGCCGCGGGATGTACGAGCCTATTCACGGTTCAGCGCCGGATATCGCCGGGCAGGGCATAGCGAATCCGTTGGCGACGATCCTGTCAGTGGCAATGATGCTGCGCTACACGCTCGATGAAGCGGCAGCAGCTGACGCGATTGAGAATGCGGTCGGCGCGACCCTCGCGGACGGTGTCCGTTGCCGGGACATCGGCGGTGGCGTCGATTCGGTCAGCACCCGGGGCATGGGCGACGCGGTCATGAGCTCGCTGCAAAGGGCCGCTCGATGAGCAGAACCTTCGATGTGGCCGTCGTCGGCGCAACCGGCGCGGTGGGCGAGACGATGCTGGAAATCCTGCACGCGCGGGATTTTCCGATTGGTGAGATTCATGCGGTGGCCAGCGAGCGTTCGGCCGGCAAGCGGGTGGCCTTCGGAGGACGGCAGCTGGTCGTCAAGGACATCGCCACCTTCAATTTCTCGACGGTGCAGGTTGGTCTGTTTTCACCCGGCGCGCAGGTTTCGCTCGAATACGCGCCCAAGGCCGCTGCTGCCGGCTGCGTCGTCATCGACAACACGAGTGCGTTTCGTTACGACGACGACAAGCCTTTGATCGTGCCAGAGGTCAACGCGCACGCGATATCTCGATACAAGGCGACCAACATTATCGCCAATCCCAATTGTTCGACGATCCAGATGCTGGTAGCGTTGAAGCCTCTACATGACGCTTTCGGTATCGAACGGGTCAATGTCTGCACCTATCAGGCGGTTTCGGGAACAGGAAAGGAGGCGATCGAGGAGCTGGGTAAGCAAACTGCAAGACTGCTGAACGGCCTCGACGTCACTGCGAAGGTCTATCCGCGGCAGATCGCATTCAATTGCCTGCCGCACATAGATGACTTCCAGGAAAACGGCTATACCAAGGAAGAGATGAAGATGGTCTGGGAGACCGCGAGGATTCTGGAAGACGACAGCATACGGGTGAACCCGACTTGCGTTCGAGTTCCCGTGTTCTATGGCCATTCCGAGGCTGTTCACATCGAGACACGGGAGCCGATAAATGAGAAGTCGGCCCGGGAATTGCTGGAGAGTGCTCCGGGAGTGGTGGTCATGGACGAACGGACCGATGGGGGCTACCCCACGGCGGTGACCGAGTCAGCCGGTACTGACGCGGTCTATGTCGGTCGGATCCGCAAGGACATCAGTACGGAACGCGGGCTAAACCTCTGGGTTGTGTCCGACAACGTGCGTAAGGGGGCTGCGTTGAACAGCGTGCAGATCGCCGAGTGTCTGGTTCGGGACCACCTGTAGGCGCTGGCCGAGCGGAAAAGAGTACGATACGTCGGCTATATGGCGTGGCGATAGTCAATAAGTCTGATCCGTACTGCTGCGATTCCGGCGTCAGCAGATCAGGATCCGGACGATGGAACGGGACTAAACAACGTGCGAAAACTTGCGACGGCAGCGGCAGTCAGTCTGGCACTCGCCTCCGGGGGTGCTTTCGGACTCGGCCTGGGCGATATCGAGATGCGCTCGGCGCTGAATCAGCCGATGAATGCGGAAATTCCGCTGACTTCGGTGCAGTCCGGCGAGCTCGATGGCATGATCGTCAAGCTTGCTGACGAGGCGGCCTTCGCACGTGCCGGTATAGACCGTTCAGCTGCCCTCACCGATCTGACCTTCTCGGTCGATTCGAGTGGTGGACGGCCGGTCATTCGCATCGCGAGCAACCGACCGGTGGTCGAACCATTCCTGAATTTCCTTCTGGAAGTCGATTGGCCACAGGGCCGGATGGTGCGTGAGTACACGGTGCTCCTCGATCCGCCGGTGTTCATGACAGAGGGCCCGGCGGCCCGGGACGAAGGTTCCGAGAATCGCGCGGTCATCGAGCGCCAGGCTGCCGCGGTCGCTCCTGCTCCCATCAATCGCACGGCTGACGCTGATGCGGCGCCGACAGTCGAAGGGTTTGAGGTGGAGCTGCTCGGCGCGGATGACGTCGAGACAGCCAATTCAGCCAGTAGTGGCGATGTCGTCTCTCTAGACGAGCTCGATGCGGATACGGCGGCGTTGTCGTCTGCCGAGTCCGATCTTCTGCCGCTCAGCGACGCCGAGGCGCCGAACGCGAATGCGCAGGTTGCCCAGTCGACTGGCTCGGTCAGCGATCTTCAACTGTCCGACGATCTCTTCGAAGTCGAGATCATCGGCGAGGAAGTCGAAGTTGGCGACGATGTCGGCGCCGATGTGGCGGCCGGTGAAGAGTCGCTCGAGATCGTGGATGTGGCCGAGGCTGATGAAGCCGCGCGGCCCGATGCGGTCACTGTGGTTCGCGGCGACACGCTGTTCGAGATCGCGACCGATACGGCAGGCGGCGGCGTCTCGACGCAGCAGATGATGCTCGCGCTGCTCGAGGCCAATCGATCGGCCTTCATCGACGACAACATCAATCTGGTCAAGGCCGGTGCGACCCTGCGGATACCGGGTGCAGCCGAAGCTCAAGCGCTGACACAGGCGCAGGCACTGGCGGAGATCGGGCGACAGAACGAACTGTGGCAGCAGTACCGCGACAACCTGCGCCGTACCACCGCCGACACGCAGGTCGCTGCTACCGAACCGGAAGAGGAAGCCCCGGTCGAGTCGGAGACGGGTGCTGATGGCGCAAGTGTTGGCTCGGCTACCGATACGGCCGACGCGGCGAGCGACACCACCGACGAATCGACGGCGGCCGCCGATACCACCGATGGGCTGACCGCCGAGGCACGGGCGATACTCGAGCGGGCGCGGGCTGAAGTCCTGCAGCGCGACGAACTCAGCATCGTCACCGACTCCGGCAACACCTCGACGGGTGCCAGTGCGACGGCGGCGGAGAGCGAGGGCGACAATTCCGCCCAGCTTGCAACCATCAACAGAGAGCTGCAGCTCGCTCGAGAGGAGCTTGCTGCATCGGGTGTCGAAGGCGAGGATCTCGATGAGCAGGTCGCGGAGCTGACCAGCACCGGTGAAAATCTCGATGCGTTGATCAACCTTCGACAGGATCAGGTAGCGCGCCTGGAAGAGCAGCTTGCCCAGGCTCGCTCTGACGCCGCCCTGGAAGCAGCGGAAGAGGCCGCGGCAGAGGCAGAAGCGGCCACAGCGGCAGAGCTGGCAGCCCTGGACAGCGACGCCGACGGTGCGCTCGGCACAGACACTCCCGAGACGAACGCGGAGGAGGCCGGTGCCACTGGCCTCGGCGATTCCGTCGAGGATACGGTTGGTGGAGTTGTCGACGGAGCCGTGGGCGAGGTTGCAGACGCCTCCGATGCGGCGACCAATGCGCTGGGAGACGCCGTCGGGAACGGTGCCGAGGCCGTCGATCAGGTTGCGGCCGATGCGGCCGAAGAAGCGGCCCGATTGGCCGATGCGGCGACCGGTGCCGTCGACGGAGCGGTGGACGAAGTTGCTGCCGGCACGGAGGCCGGGGTCGAGGGTGCCGAGGCAGTCACGGTTGCCGATCCGGCGACCGATCCGGCGACCGATCCCGCCGGCAACGAGTCGTGGTTCCAGTCATTGATGAGCGATCCGACGCGGATGATGATCGCCGCGGCGGGTGGTATCGGCTTGCTCGGCGTGCTGGGCCTGCTGCTGTTCCGCCGTCGACGCGACGACGAAGACGAGGAGATGGCTGTCGAGTTCGGTGAGGGTTCGATCGACGATCCGAACGTCGCGGACTCGCTGGCCGATGACGCTGGCGAATTCGATGAGAAGACGGGCATGGCGGCGGCGGCAACGGCGACTGCCGGCGCGGCAGCGGTGGGACTGGCCGATGGCGGCCGAGACGATCCGGCAGACCTGGACGTCGAGATGCAGTCGGATTTCGACGCAGCCTTGCAGGAAGAGGACGACAAGGACGACACCATTTCCGAGGTCGATGTGTACCTGGCCTACGGCCTTCATGGCCAGGCAGAGGAACTCTTGACCAAGGCCATCGAGCGCAAGCCCGACAATGGCGAATACAGCCAGAAATTGCTCGAGACCTACCATGCTCAGGGCAATGGCGAGGGCTTCCAGCGAGTTGCCGCTGATTTCCACTCGCGCTTCGGTGGCGAGAGCAATCCGGGTTGGGCGCGCATTGCCGAGATGGGTCGTGATCTTCGCCCGGGAGAACCGCTGTTCGGCGCCGGCGCCGCGACGGTCGCCGCGATGGGGACCGGGCAACTCGACGGGCCTGCCATGGGCGACAATGACTTTTCTGACGCGACCGACGTTTCACAGTCGTCAAGCAGTGTCAGCCGTGATTTCACATCGGCCGACGAAACGATCGACGAGGAAGCACTGCTGGACCAGAGTATCGATCCGGCGTTTGCCTTCGACGAGAACGATCTGGAAGCCACGGGTGACTTCTCACAGATCGCCGACGAGCTGGCGGCCGAGCGAAACGAGTCGATCGATTTCTCCGGCTTCGAGGAGGACGCCAACAAGCCCGCTGATCAGGGGCCACTCGGGGAAATGCCGCTCAGGGAAATGCCGAGTGAGGCCAATGCTCTGGAAGAGGCGCTGACTCTCGATGAACTCGACATGAATGCGTCGAGCGCCGCTGCGAACGATGCTGCGAAAGATCGGGCCGTCGAAGCGGCCGACGATCTGGTGCTCGATTTCGACGAACTCGATGGAACTGACCTTGACGCGACGTCCCTCGACGAGGCGGCGCTGATGGACGCTATGCCGAACTCCGACCTCTCGCTCGATGACCAGTCGGCCGATGAAATGGACACGATGATGGACCTTGCCAAGGCCTATCTCGACATGGGTGACAAGGATTCCGCCAGCAATGCGCTCGATGAGGTCGTCAAGGGTGGCAGCCCGGCACAGGTCTCTGAAGCGGAAACGCTCCTGCGGAAGATCTCCTGACCCCTGACGATCCGGCGCCGACAAGGCGAATCGCCCTCGCCGTCGAATACGATGGCGGGGGTTTTTGCGGCTGGCAACGTCAGCCGCACTGTCGTTCGGTGCAGCAAGCGCTCGAAGAAGCCATAGCACAGGTTGCCCGGGTATCCCTGACCGTCAACTGTGCAGGAAGGACCGATACCGGCGTACATGCGGCGGCTCAGGTGGTGCACTTCGAGACGTCGGTAGAGCGACCGCTGCGAGCGTGGACTTTCGGCGTCAACAGTCATCTGGACAAGCGGGTAGCCGTCCATTGGGCCGGGCTCGTGGCTGACGACTTCCATGCCCGTTTCTCAGCCATCGACAGAAGCTATCGCTACACCCTGCTGAACCGGCCGACCCGGCCTGGTCTGCACGCGAGAACGCTTGCCTGGGTTCGCCAGCCGCTCGATGTCCCGCGCATGCACGAGGCGGCGCAGGTACTTGTCGGGGAACATGACTTCCAGACCTTTCGTTCGTCCGAATGTCAGGCGAACCATGCCGTGCGGTCACTGCATGACATCCGTGTCTGGCGTGCCGCGGATCGGGTGACGATCGAGGTTCGGGCAAACGGATTCCTGCACAACATGGTGAGAATTCTGGTGGGCTGTCTGACCATGATCGGTCGTGGCGAACGGCCAGTCGACTGGATGCAGACCTTGCTGGCCGCTCGCGATCGTCGTCAGGCGGCGGTCACGGCGACCCCTCATGGTCTGTGTTTTGTCCAGCCAAGCTATCCGCCACGTTTTGGCATTCCTGATTTCGAGGCGCTGCGGGGCACTGGCTGGCGGCCGTAGCGGGCAGACCTGGCGGGTGACACTGGCGGGCGAGCCTGGTGGGCGAACCTGGCTGGCGAACCTGCATTGGCTCAGGTTGACGCTCGATGTTCGGGTCGTTACAGTCGGCTCAGCCCGCGACGATGGCGTCGTCGCAGTCGGTGTTGGCCGTTTGTCCTGTACGCCCGGATCTGTCTCGGGAATACACTGCATGCACAATGGCAAAAAAAGTGGGCTCAACGCAGGTGAGCTCAACGCTGGCGGGGCCATGCCTCGCACCGTCGACTATCGTGGCAACGGCGAGCGCGCCGAACCGACCTTCTCGGACGCGGAATTCAAGCGTCGGCAGCTAGCCGTTCGGAGTTGCCTGAGCGAGCTCGATCTGGAGGTGGCCCTGTTCACTTCCTATCAGAACATCTGCTACCTCTCGGACTTCCTGTATTGCCGGTTCGGGCGACGCTATGGGCTCGTGATCGATCATGAACGGGTGACCAGCGTCAGCGCGGGAATCGATGGCGGTCAGCCCTGGCGCCGAACGCGCGGCGACAACGTGACCTACACCGACTGGCAGAAGGACAACTACTTTCAGGCGCTGAAGCCCTTGTTGGGAACGGCGAGACGCGTCGGCATCGAGTTCGACCATGCTGATCTCGAATTCAGGAGCGAGCTTGCGCATCACTTCCCGGATGTCGCCTTTGTCGACGTTTCGGCGACCGCAATGCGGCTACGTTTGATCAAGTCGACGGAGGAAATCGAGCATATCGCCCGAATGGCGCGCGTTGCCGACCTGGGAGGCGCTGCTTGCGTCGACGCGCTGGCTGTCGGCGTTCCCGAATACGAGATTGCTCTGGCAAGCAACGCTTGCATGGTGCGCGAGATTGCCGCCGAGTGGCCGGACGCCGAGCTGCTCGACACCTGGACCTGGTTCCAGTCGGGAATCAACACCGATGGTGCTCACAATCCTGTCACCAGTCGCCGAATCGTATCAGGCGATGTCTTGAGCCTGAATTGCTTTCCGATGGTTGCGGGATACTACGTCGCGCTCGAACGCACCTTGTTTGCCGCGGAGGTCGATGACGCATCGCGACGGCATTGGGAGATCAATTGTGCAGTCCATGATCGCGGCAAGTCCTTGCTGGTGCCCGGTGCACGTTGCAGCGATATCGCCAGGGAATTGAACGAGCTGTACGCGAGCCACGATCTTTTGCAATACCGCTCGTTCGGTTACGGGCACTCGTTCGGCGTGCTCTGTCACTACTACGGGCGAGAAGCAGGGCTTGAGCTCCGGGAGGACTGCGACACCGTGCTCGAGCCGGGAATGGTCGTCTCCATGGAGCCGATGATCACGATTCCCGAAGGTCAGCCGGGCGCCGGTGGCTACCGTGAGCACGACATTCTGGTCATCGAAGAATCAGAGAGCCGTAACCTGACCGGGTTTCCCTACGGCCCCGAGCATCTGGTCGTCAAGGGTCGCACTTGAATTACGGGCAAGGACACTGGCGCGGCCTGCAGCCGTGCGCCTGGTCCTTGTGGGTGAATCTCGTGGCCATGCGTCTGCTGGTTTTCGTCCTTTTTCTGTTGACCCTGGCGATGCAGGATGAAGAGCTGCAGCTGAAGGGCCTCGTCTCGCCGGAAACGTCTATGAAGCACGGGGTCTTGCTTGACTGTTTCAGGAAAACAGGCTCCGTACGCACGTCGATGTGCGCTGTGCCTCAGCGTGTGCGGTCGCATTTATCGGTGGTCAGCGCAGGACGCTTGCGTCTGAGGCGAAAATCGGGTTGCATGGCGACCGCATGGACTCCGTGCAATCGATCATCGTGACAGATGCGCAAATCGAACAGGACCGCGACCGCAGCCTGTTCGCGAAGGCAGGCGTTGCGCCCTGGTTCGTCGAGCGCATGTTCGATACACCTGCCGAAGGCATGTGGTGGCCTACCTCTGGGCAATTGCTCTCTGTTGGCGTCGCGCACGTAGTCGCGCGATGAGCGTCATGTCCTCATGAGCGTCATGTCCTTAACTGGTAAGCTCCGGCGATGACAAATCCCGACGAACGGCATTCTGTTGGAGCGACCGGCGCTGCCGTTCGATTCGAGCAGGTTCAGAAGAGCTACGACGGCGATGTGCTTGTCGTGAAGAATCTGAATCTGGATATCGCTCCGGGTGAGTTTCTGACCATGCTCGGCCCCTCGGGCTCGGGCAAGACGACCTGCCTGATGATGCTAGCGGGGTTCGAACCCGCGACGCATGGCGAGATCTTCCTGAATGACCAGCCAATCAACAACGTGCCGCCGCACAAGCGCGGCATCGGCATGGTGTTTCAGAACTACGCGCTGTTCCCGCACATGAGCGTTGCCGAAAATCTCGCCTTTCCACTGGAATTGCGGAACATCGATGCGGCCGAGCGGCGTGTCAAGGTGCAGCGCGCGCTCGACATGGTGGAGCTGGGTCATCTCGGCAATCGCAGGCCTGCGCAGCTCTCCGGTGGTCAGCAACAGCGCGTGGCCGTTGCCAGAGCACTCGTATTCGATCCCGAGCTTGTATTGATGGACGAACCACTCGGTGCACTCGACAAGCAACTCCGTGAACAGATGCAATACGAGATCAAGGACATTCACGAGAATCTCGGTGTCACGGTCGTTTATGTGACGCATGACCAGAGCGAGGCATTGACGATGTCCGATCGGGTTGCCGTGTTCGAGAACGGCATCGTGCAGCAACTTTCGCGACCGGATGAACTCTACGAGAGCCCGCAGAACTCATTTGTCGCGCAATTTATCGGCGAGAACAACAAGCTGTCCGGCAAGGTTCTGGGTGTGGACGGTGGGCGTTGCCGCGTCGAAGTGGATGACGGTACCGAACTGGAGTGTGACGCTGTCAACGTCGCGGGCATAGGTGAGCGCACCACCCTCTCGCTCAGACCCGAACGCATCGAATTTGAACCTGATGAAGCACTTGATAACATTGTCGAGGGGCAGATTCGGGAGATCATCTATCTCGGCGATCACCTGCGTGTGGTCATGGCGGTCGCCGGTAACGACGAGTTTATTGTCAAGGTACGTAACCGCGGCGAACGTCGCGCGTTGAACGAAGGCGAGACCCATCGGATCGGTTGGTCTGCAAGTGATTGCAAGGCGCTCGATGCGGTTGCATAGGTCGGCGTCATGCAACAGACGCATGCATCGATCTATGTGTAGGAGCAGAATGCGGTAAAGGTCTGAACTTTTCAGCCACCAGGGAAAATCTCCCGATGAAATCTATCTAAGTGAGGATTAACTGAATGAAAACCCGAACTACCTGTCTGGCCAGCGGACTGGCTGCGGCGCTCACGACGGTCGCGGGCAGTCTCGCGATCGCGGCGGACGAGCCCCAACCGTGTGAGAACTGTGCTGACTCGATGACCATCGTGTCCTGGGGCGGCGCGTACTCCAATTCCCAGCTGAAGGCTTATCACGAGCCTTACTCGGCAGCGACCGGCGTCGAGATCATCAACGATGAGTCGTCGGCGGAAGCGGTGGCGAAACTTCGTGCAATGGAAGAAGCGGGCAACGTGACCTGGGACGTCGTCGATGTTGTCGCGGCCGACGCGATCCGTCTGTGTGATGAAGGGCTCGCGATGGAAATCGATGCCGACACGCATCTCGCACCCGCACCGGACGGCACGCCCGCCTCGGAAGACTTCGGCGACCTGTTGGTCTCGGACTGCTTCATTCCGCAGATCGTTTACTCCACGACCTTTGGTTATCGTACCGACGTCGCCGACTGGAACGGTGCAGTACCGGAAGATGTCTGTGCCGCTTTCGATACCGAGACCTTCCCGGGCAAGCGAGCTCTGGAGAAGCGGCCAATCAACAATGTCGAATGGGCGTTGATGTGCGATGGCGTGGCTGTAGATGATGTCTACGACCTGCTGACGACAGAAGAAGGTGTCGATCAGGCGCTTGCCAAGCTCGACACGATCAAGGACGACGTCATCTGGTGGTCGGCCGGCGCAGAGACGCCGCAGCTGCTGGCAGACGGCGAGATCGTCATGGGTTCTACCTACAACGGTCGTCTGTTCTCGGTCATCGAAGAGCAGGACCAGCCCGTCGCCATGCTCTGGGATGCTCAGGTGTTTGATCTCGATGGCTGGATCATTCCGACTGGTCTGAGCGAGGAACGCCAGGCACGCGCATTGAACTACATCATGTTTGCGACTGACACGCAGCGGCTGGCTGATCAGGCGAAGTACATCTCCTACGGCCCTGCACGGGCATCCTCAGCACCGCTCGTCGGGCAGCATGCCGATCTCGGCATCGACATGGCGCCGCATATGCCGACTGATCCCGACAACGCCAAGAACACCTTCCTCTACAACTACGAGTGGTGGGCGGACAACCGCGATGATCTCGACCAGAAGTTCCAGGCCTGGCTTGCGAGCTGATACCTGACGGTCACAGGGTGGCCGGTGTCGATCGAGACGCCGGCCACTTTTATCGTCTATCACCATGACTGAAGCAGTCGAACTCACCACGCACGACGGCCAGCCGCTCCGCAAGAGCCTGGCGCGAGCGCTCCGGCGCGAGAAGTTGCGGGCGCTGATGCTGATCGCGCCCTTGTTGATCTTCGTGCTGGTGTCGTTCATCTTCCCGATCGGTGACATGCTGTTCCGCTCGGTCGAGAACAGCATCGTCGAACGTACGTTGCCAGGTACCATCAAGGCGCTGGGCGCCTGGGATGTGGAAAGCGAAGAGATACCTGACGAATCAGTCTTTGCCGTGCTTGCGGACGACATGATGGTCGCGCAGGAACTGAAGATTCACACTCGGCTCGGCAGCCGGCTGAACTACAACACGCCGGGCATTTCCAGCGTCTTCCGGAAGAGCGGACGACGCATGAAGAAGATGGACGACGGCGTCCACACCGACGCGTTCGTTGCGGTCAACCCGGCCTGGGGCGATGCAGAGGCCTGGGGAGCACTCAGATCCAGTAGTGCATGGCCGGGAACTTTTCCACGGGCGGCGACGGCCTGGTCGAACTGGCAGCGCTACGTGGCTAGCGAAGAGGGTGCTGATGTCGATGCCGACGAAATGCAGCCGTATGGCTTTACCTACTCTGCGCTTTATCACGATCTGGTAGCGATGCCCCCTGACGCACTGGCGTCACTTGCGGCCAGCGACGATGCGAAAATCACTGCCCTGTTCGACGGGCTTCCCGCGGCGCTTCCGGGCTTTCCTGCGGGCGATTACCGTGAACGGTTCGTCGATATTGACAAGGGCTGGGGCAATGTCGGGAACTGGCAGGCGATCAAGCGATTGTCTCCGCCAATCACCGATAGTTATTTCCTCGCGGCCGTGGATGCCGAGCGGGGCGAAGAAGGCATCGTCAGGAAACCCGAAAAGGAGCGGCTTTATGTGCTTCTGTTCGTGAGGACCTTGTTCATGAGTCTCGTCATCACGATAAGCTGCATCGTGCTTGGCTATCCCATCGCCTATCTTCTGGCAACCTTGCCGATCCGCACCTCCAACCTGTTGTTGATACTGGTGTTGCTGCCCTTCTGGACGTCGCTTCTGGTTCGCACCAGCGCGTGGAAGGTGTTGCTGCAGCAACAGGGCGTCATCAACGATCTGCTCGTCTGGGCGCACGTCATCGACGACGCCGGGCGACTGGTCATGATCAACAACATGACCGGCACCATCATCGCGATGACGCATATTCTCCTGCCTTTCATGATACTGCCGCTGTTCTCGGTCATGAAGACGCTGTCGCCCTCGTGGGTGCGTGCGGCCAAGTCGATGGGTGCTGACGACTGGACCGCTTTCCGGCGTGTCTACTTCCCGAACACGATCCCCGGTATCGGCGCCGGTTCCATTCTCGTCTTCATACTTTCGATCGGTTACTACATCACGCCCGAACTGGTCGGTGGTACCAGCGGTGTGTTCATCTCGAACCGGATCGCTTATCACATCTCCTCGTCCCTGAACTGGGGTCTTGCGGCCGCACTCGGCACGATCCTGCTCGTGGCAGTGCTCGCGCTCTACTGGACGTATGACCGCATCGTCGGTATCGACAATGTCAAACTCGGCTGATAGCGCATGAGCGGATTACCTGCCTACGCAAGCTTTGGCCAGAAATTCTGGCACTACACGTTTCGCTACGTGATCTGTGCGGCTATCTTCTTCTTCCTGATCGCACCGATTCTCACCATCATTCCGCTGTCGTTCAACGCCGAAGATTTCTTCACCTTCACGCCGGAAATGCTCACGCTGCAACCCGAAGGCTATTCGCTGAAGCACTACGAAGACTTCTTGACCAGCGGCGATTGGCAGAACGCGCTTCGGAACTCGTTCATCATCGCGCCCTTGGCCACGGTGCTCGCAACAGCGTTTGGAACGCTTGCGGCCATCGGTCTTTCACAGAGCCATGTGCCTTTCCGTCGGGCGATCATGGCAATCCTGATCTCGCCCATGATCGTGCCGCTCATCATTTCGGCGGCGGGCATGTATTTTTTCTATTCAAGGGTTGGGTTGCAGGGCACCTATCTTGGCGTCGTGCTGGCGCATGCGGTGCTGGGAACGCCCTTCGTCATCATCACGGTCACAGCGACCCTGGTCGGATTCGATCGATCGCTGACCCGGGCGGCCGCGAGCCTCGGGGCTGATCCGGTCAAGACGTTCTTTCGCGTACAGATGCCTCTTATCGTGCCGGGAGTTGTTTCGGGAGCGTTGTTTGCCTTCATAACCTCCTTCGATGAGGTGGTGGTGGTGCTGTTCCTGGGTTCGGCAGGGCAGAAGACCTTGCCCTGGCAGATGTATACCGGTCTTCGGGAGCAAATCTCGCCGACCATTCTCGCTGTTGCGACGATCATGGTGGTGTTATCCATCGCCTTGCTGACGGTGCTCGAGCTCTTGCGCCGTCGCTCGGAGCGCTTGCGTGGTCTGAGCCCCGGCTAGGCGGATGCCACGCCTGGTCCCGCGTCGCGGGTTCCCTCAGCGTGAATTTGTCGATCGACTCGACAACGCGCAACGAGTGATGGGAGAGTCGGGTGTTGATGTTCTGCTATTGACGACGGAAGCCGAAGTCCGCTATTTCAGCGGTTTTCACACGGCCTTCTGGCAGAGCCCGACCCGGCCGTGGTTCCTGCTTGTGCCGCGAAGCGGCCAGCCGGTCGCGGTCATTCCGGCGATAGGGGCCGCCTGCATGGGGCAGACCTGGGTCAGCGATATCCGAACCTGGGCATCGCCCTGCCCAAGTGACGAGGGGGTGAGTCTGCTCGTTGACGCGCTTCGTGAGCTTGCCGGCACGAAGGGCAACATCGGATTGCAACAGGGGCCTGGCACACACCTGCGCATGCCGCTCGACGATTTTCAGCGCGTCAGGCAGGCCTTGCCCGATTCACACTGGCACGACACGACCGCTTTGCTTGAAGCCCTTCGGGCTATCAAGTCACCGCTCGAGATCGAGAAGATCCGTCATGTCTGTCAGGCGGCATCGGAGGCGTTTCAGCGACTGCCGGACGAGATCACGCCCGGCATGACCGACATCGATCTCTTTCGTCGATTTCGCCTTTCCTGCCTCGAGAGCGGCGTTGACGAGGTCAGCTACCTGGTCGGCGGAGTCGGGAATGGCGGCTATGCCGATATCATCGCGCCTCCCACCGGGCACAGGCTTGCCTTCGGAGATGTGATGATGCTCGATACGGGTTGCACCTACGACGGCTACTTCTGCGACTTCGACAGAAATTTTGCGCTGGGCGAGGCCGACGGTGCGACACGGGAGGCCTACCAACGAGTCTGGGAGGCGACCGAGACCGGGCTCGAGGCGGTACGGCCGGGTGCTTCCTGTAGCGAGGTGTTCGAACACATGCAACGTGTTCTTACGTCACAGGAGGTTCCGCCGGCCGGTCGGAACAGCGTTGGTCGACTCGGCCACGGCCTCGGCATGCAGTTGACCGAACCGCCGTCACTGATGGCAGACGATTACTGTGTGTTGCGTCCGAACATGGTCATGACACTCGAGCCCGGGTTTGCCTATGCGCCCGGCAGGCTGATGGTGCACGAGGAAAACCTGGTGGTCACGGAAGACGGATACGAACTTCTGAGCGTGCGCGCGGCAAACACCTTGCCCGTCGTCGACTGGTCATCATGAAGGCTCTCGATGCCGAGCTTGACCCGATGTCCGGGCCGCGCGCGACCGTCGGGTTGATCGTGCTGCAATCCGACGAAGTCATTGAACACGAGCTCCGATGCTGGTTACCCGACGACATCCGCATATTGCACTCGCGGATACCGAACAGTACGCATGTCTCGGCCGAGACGCTGGGTGCGATGGCGCATGACTTGCCGGCATCGGCACGCCTTCTTCCTCAGGGTATCGGCTACGCGGCCATCGCCTATGGTTGCACTTCCGCCAGTACCGTCATTGGTGAGGAACGCGTAGGCGAACTGTTGCAGAGCGTCTTTCCGGGTGTGCCGACAACCAATCCACTAACCGCCCTGAGAGCGCGACTGGAAAACCTCGGAATGTCGCGGATCGGATTGTTGGCGCCCTATTCGCAAACTGTATCGAAGACGCTTCTCGATTACCTTCAGGCGAGTGGCATCGTGATCTCACACGCTGCCACGTTCAATGAATCGGACGATACCCGGGTGGCGCGTATCGGCGCACAATCCGTACAGGCAGGCCTCCTCGATCTGGGGCAACACAAGAACTGTGAAGCCGTCTTCGGATCCTGTACCAATCTACGCTCGCAACCCTTTCTCGATGCCGTGCAGCGGCGACTCGGCAAGCCGGTACTGACAAGCAACTCGGTATTGGCCTGGCACCTTGAACATCTGGCCATGGAGCCTGGCTCGCAATGACAGTTTTCCTCCCTGCATTCAAGCCGGACTGGCAGAGTGCTGCCGATGCGGTAGCCGCCTGTCCCGTACACGCAGTAACACCTTTGCGTGAAGTCGAATTCGATGGTGTGGCTGTTCTCATCAAGGAGGAAAGCGCGCGCTTCGGCATCGGCTCGTTCAAGGCACTCGGCGGTGTCTACGCAGTACTCGAGAGTGCGCGCGATCTGCATGCCGGGAAGGGTGGTCCTCGACCAGGCCTCGAGGAGCTGTTCAGCGATGCGTATCGATCGCGACAACGCGACATGCAATTTGTTTGCGCGAGCGCCGGTAATCACGGCATCGCCGTTGCCACCGGTGCTCGACTGCTTGGCGCAAAGGCGCGCATTCACCTGTCGGCCGAGGTTCCGATAGATTTCGTCGCGCGCTTGAACGAGCGGGGCGGCGAGGCCGTTCGGTCGGGTGTTACCTACGAGGAAAGCCTCGATGCGGCGCTCGCCGATGCCCGCGAGACGAACGCCACGCTGGTCGCCGATACGGCCTGGGAGGGCTACGTCGACATACCAACCTTGATCATGGCTGGCTACTCGGTGATCGGGGAAGAACTTCGCGTGGCCTTCGAGCGTGACGGTCGTTGGCCGAGTGACGTCTACCTGCAAGCGGGCGTCGGTGGTCTGGCCGGTGCCATGACCTGGATGATTCGGCAGCGCTGGCAGGTACAGCCCCGAATCGTGATCGTCGAGCCCGCGGCTGCAACGTGTCTGGCAAGCAGTCACGAAGCCGGCAAGCCGGTGACGGTCGAGGGCCCGGTCTCGAGCATGGGCCGGCTCGACTGCAAGACAGCATCACCCCTGGCGTTCGATGCATTGAAGGGTGCAAATGTCGAGTACCTTGCCGTCGAAGACAATGCGGTGGACGCTTGCGTGGTAGAGCTTGCTGAAAATGGGCTGTCGTCCACGCCGTCGGGTTCGGCCGGGTTTGCGGCCTGGCGGCTCGAGCGCGAGCGTGGCGCATGCGCGGGCGATCGTCCGTTGGTGATCCTGTCTGAGACAGATTTGGGTTGAAGGACTGCTCACCCGACGAGCCCGGGCAGCCAGAGGGACACGGCTGGCACGTAGGTCACCAGCAGCAGCGCTGCAAGCATGGCCAGATAGAACGGCCATATCGATCGTACGGCCTGTTCTATGGGAACACCTCCCACAGCACAGCCGACGAACAGGCAGGTGCCTACCGGCGGTGTACAAAGGCCAAGGCCAAGGTTCATCAACATCATGATGCCGAACTGAATGGGATCCATGCCGGTTGCCACGGCGATCGGCATGAAGATCGGTGTGCAGATCAGGATCAGCGCGGCCATGTCCATGATCATGCCGAGCAGCAGCAGCATGACGTTGATCATCAAAAGGATGATGATCGGATTGTCGGAGATGGCGCTCAGCGCATCGCCCAACAGGGTAGGAACCTGGAATAGTGCAAGGAGATAACCGAAGGCACCGGCACAACCGATCAGTATCATCACCATGGCAGTTGTTCGAACTGACTGCACCACCGCCATCTTGAAGTCTTCGAAACTCAAGCTGCGGTAGACGATTGCGGTCAGAGCGAGCGCATAGAGCGCCCCAAAAGCGCCGGATTCGGTAACGGTGAAGACCCCGGAGAGAACGCCACCGACAATGATGACCGCGGTGATGAACCCGGGAATGGCCTGGCCTGCCGCTATCGCGACTTCTCGCCAGCCCGGGAACGTGTCAGCCGGGTAGTTGGCACGCACCGCGATCAACCAGGCTACCAGCGCCAGGCAGGAGCACATCAGGATGCCGGGTATGACGCCCGCGAGGAAGAGTTTCGATATCGAGATGCCGCCGCCTGCAGCAACGCTGAATATGATCATGTTATGACTCGGAGGTATCACGACACCTGCGATCGAGGAGGTGACGGTGACGTTCACTGCGTAGTCTCCGCGATACCCCTTTTCCTTCATGACCGGGATCAACAGCGAGCCCAGTGCGCTGATGTCGGCAACCGCTGACCCGGAGATACCGCCAAAAAGCATGCTCGAAAAGATATTGACCGACGCCAGGCCGCCGCGCACGTGACCGACCAGGCTGGATGCCAGGCGGACCAGTCGCGTGGCAATGCCGCCTCGCAACATCAGTTCCCCGGCGAAGATGAAGAAGGGTATAGCCATCAAGGAGAAGATCGAAACACCGCTGATGATGCGCTGGAAGGTGATCAACAGCGGAAAGCCTTCGTGAAAGAAGGTCACCAGGGCTGCAATACCCATGGCAAACGCCACGGGCACACCAAGCAACACGGCGAAGGCGAAGACGCCAAGCAGAATCGCGACGCCCATCAGTTCGCCTCCGTAGAACTTGTCAGGTCGCGATGTGAGGACAAGCTGATCACGCCGAGCAGGACCCGGTAGCTCGAAAACAAGGCAATCAGGCCGCCTGCGATGGCTGCCGGCAGGCTGCGAACCCCTTCGGGAAGGCCCAGCATGGGCAACGTGTTTCCCCAGCTGAAAGCGACCAGCTCGCTGCACACCAGAGCCATGATCAGGCCGAAGGCGGCAAGCGATACATCCCCGAGCAGACGTGCGCTGATGCGCAGGCGACGCGGTAACGCATCGCGGATGAACGTGACCCCGAGATGGCGGTCCTCGTGGACGAGTGTTGCACTGCCGAGAAAGGTGATGGCAATGACCAGCAACAAGGCAAGTTGCTCGACCCAGGTGGGGGTGTCGTTGAGCACGTAGCGCCCGAACACCAGCCAGCCGAATATGGCGACAAGCACGACCAATGCGCAGCTCGCGATGAACAGACAGAGCCCTGACAAGCCGTTCATCAGGCGATCCAGCAGTGTCATCAAGGTCTTGGTCCTTTGGTCTGGTTCCGGCACCAGCAGTATACGGATACATCTACAATTGCTTTCGACACTTGATACAGTTCCAGCCATGACCGATGCCAGACACCCCCGCCTGTCAGCAAGCGAGGCCGCCGAGAAGCTGACCAGGCTCGATGCCGACTGGACACTGCTTGACGATGCCAGGGCCATTGAGCGGCGGGTCGAGTGCAAGGGTTTTGCCAAGGCCGTCTACCTTGCAAACCTCGCGGCGTATCACGCGGATCGCCAGGGTCACCATCCTGATGTGACCTTCGGCTTCGGCTACTGCACCGTTCGCTACACCACGCATGATGTCGACGGACTGTCCGAGAACGACTTTCAATCCGCTGCGGCTTTCGATGATCTTGTCGTATGAGTGATTCCGTCAGGTCGTCGACAACGTCCGATACTCGGATCGATACGATCGTCGCCATGCCGAGTCCTGCCGAGCTGCGGCAGGCAGTACCGCTTGAAGAACGGGATGCGGCCATGATCGCCGCGACGCGCGCGTGTATCGCCGATATTGTTCACGGACGCGACCCACGCCTCCTGGTGGTGGTCGGGCCGTGTTCGATTCACGATCCGGTAGCCGCTCTCGACTATGCGGAGCGCTTGAGCGAACTGCGTGAGCGTTACGCCGGGCAACTCGAGATCGTCATGCGCGTTTATTTTGAAAAGCCGCGTACGACGGTCGGCTGGAAGGGCCTGATCAATGATCCACACATGGACGGCAGTTTCGCGATCGATGAGGGGCTGCACAGGGCGCGTCGATTGTTGATCGATCTTGCCGCCATGGGCTTGCCGGCAGCTTGCGAATTTCTCGACGCCGCGACCGGACAATACTATGCGGACACCGTGAGCTGGGGAGCCATCGGTGCCCGTACGACGGAGAGTCAGGTACATCGCGAGATGGCCTCGGGACTGTCCTGTCCGGTCGGTTTCAAGAACGGCACCGGCGGCGACGTCGGCATTGCCGTCGACGCCATTGTCTCGGCAGGCCATCAGCATGCGTTTCTCAGCCCCACTGACGATGGCGTCACCGCCCTTTACCGCACGCGGGGCAACGAAGATGCGCATCTGATCCTGCGCGGGGGCAGTGCACCCAACTACGACAGGGCAAGTGTTGCCGCTGCCATTGAACGACAGCGCCAGGCCGGCATCGAGCGTCGCCTGATCGTGGATTGCAGTCACGCCAACAGTGGCAAGGACCCTAGGCGTCAGGCCGTCGTGGTCGATGATGTGGTGAGGCGTCTCGACACGGAAAGAACGTTCATCGGTGGGTTGATGGTCGAGAGCCACCTGGTCGCAGGCTTGCAGTCGCTATCCGATCCGTCACACCTGGTGTACGGACAAAGTGTGACCGATGCCTGCGTCGGTTGGGAGGAAACGGTGGCGCTCTTGTCCAGACTGGCCGAAGACTCATCGAGGCCATGAAGACGGTCGTACGCTGGTGGTCGGCGCGGGCATCGTCGGCATCGCGACGGCGTACTACCTGAAACAACTGCGTCCGCACTCAAGGGTCTTGCTCGTCGACCGTGGCCAGCCCATGGCGCTGACCTCGGCCCAGTCCGGTGAGAACTACCGCAACTGGTGGCCTCACCCGATCATGACCGCCTTCACTGATCGCAGCATCGATCTGATGGAGGCGCTCGCTCGCGAGAGCGATGACCGATTCATCATGAGCCGTCGTGGCTATGCCCTGGCGACAAGGGCGGGCGATGTCGATGACTTGCTGACGGCCTTGGCGGCCGGATACCGCGAGGCACCCGATGGTGAGATTCGTGTGCCCGACGCGCGCGTGTCCAAGACCTACAAAGCTGCCACGCACGCGAACTGGACGGCGGCGCCCGGTGGCGTCGATGTGTTGAGAAACTCGACGCTGATTCAGCAAGCGTTGTCCATATTCGGCGTGCCGGCGCCATCAGTGGTCAACAGCTTGGCCAGTATCTGCTGGAACGCTTTCGCGAGACCGGCGGGCAGCGTCTGACCGGCCGAGTCGTGGCGATCGAGGCGGACGACGGTTTTCGCTTGCAGCTCGGCGCGGGTGACGACGAAGCGGACGAGCGTGGTGTCGCGACGATTCGGGCGGAGCGTCTGGTCAATGCCGCCGGGCCCTTCATCGACGAGATCGCCCGCATGCTCGACACGTCTCTGCCAGTCAACAACGTTCTTCAGCAGAAGATCGCCTTCGAGGACAGAAATTCTGCGATCCCCCGTCGCTTGCCGTTCGCCATCGACCTCGATCATCAGATGATCGACTGGACGGTGGACGAGCGCAATGAGCTCATCGCAGATCCGGATTACGCCTGGCTCGCTGAAGAAATGCCCGGCGCCATTCACTGTCGGCCTGACGGTGGCGATGAAGGAACCTGGGTCAAGCTTGGCTGGGCGTTCAATCAGGCGGCAGAGTCGGCTCGTCCTGCGCCCGAGCTCGACGACACCTTTCCGGAGATCGTCCTCCGCGGCGCGGCCAGGCTCAATCCCTCGCTCAAGGCTTGCTACGGCAAACTGCCACGGCACCGGCACCACTACGGTGGTTACTACACGATGACCGACGAGAACTGGCCGCTGATCGGCGAAATGGCGGTGGCGGGTAGCTATGTCGTCGGCGCGATGTCGGGGTTCGGCACCATGGCTGCTTGCCTGTCGCTCTCGACGCAGAGCAATCCGGTCGCTCGCGAGCCTTTTTTGCTAAGGTTCGATGTCCATGAAGCGTACCCGGGTCAAGATCTGCGGGATCACTCGCCTGGCGGACGCGAAGCGAGCCGTGCAGCTCGGCGCCGATGCGCTCGGCTTCGTTTTCGTACCGGCAAGCGCGCGTTACATCGATCCGCAAGAGGCTCGCGAAATCGTTTTGCAGGTGCCACCGTTCGTGAGCTGCGTGGGGCTTTTCCTGGATGCCGGACGGAAGGAGATCGTGGCGGCGCTGGCGGCCGTACCGGATCTGCTGCCGCAGTTTCACGGGCGCGAATCGGCGGATGAATGCGAGTCGTACGGCCGCGCGTACCTTAAGGCCATCGGCGTCGCGAACGGGTTGCCGTCCCGCGCTGAACTCGACGGCTTTGCGCGCGCGTCGGGGTTTTTGCTCGACAGCAACGTGCCGGGCGAACTCGGTGGCACCGGTCACGTTTTCGACTGGCAGCAGCTCGGTATGGAACTCGGCAAGCCATTGGTTCTCGCCGGCGGCCTGAACGCTGATAATGTCGGCACCGCCATCCGGGACGTCGCGCCGTTTGCGCTCGATGTGAGTTCCGGGGTCGAGTCGGCGAAGGGCATCAAGAATGCCGACGCGATGGAGGCCTTCATGGCGGCCGTCGCGGCGGCAGATCAACACACTTAAGGGACCGACGGAATGAACAGCGAAATTCGCTACCCGGACGAAAGTGGCCACTTTGGCCCCTACGGCGGCAGTTTCATCGCCGAGACGCTGATGGATCCGGTCAAGGAGTTGCAGGTCGCCTATGAACGGTACCGGCTCGATAACGAATTCATCACCGAGTTCGAGTGGGAGCTGAAGAACTTCGTTGGCCGCCCGAACCCGCTATACCATGCACGGCGCTGGTCCGCAGAGCTCGGCGGCGCGCAGATCTGGCTGAAGCGTGAGGATCTGAACCACACCGGCGCACACAAGATCAACAACACCGTCGGCCAGGCGCTGCTCGCGCGGCGCATGGGCAAGAAGCGCATCATCGCCGAGACCGGGGCGGGTCAGCACGGTGTCGCAACGGCCACGGTCTGTGCGCGCTGGGGCATGGAGTGCATCGTCTACATGGGCGAAGAAGACATCCATCGCCAGGCGCCTAACGTGTTCCGCATGAAGCTCCTCGGGGCCACCGTGGTGCCGGTCACGTCGGGCTCGCGTACGCTCAAGGATGCGCTGAACGAAGCCATGCGAGACTGGGTCGGCAATGTCGACGATACCTTCTACATCATCGGCACGGCTGCCGGTCCGCACCCGTACCCGACCATGGTCCGCGATTTCAATAGCGTCATCGGTCGCGAGATCCGTGAGCAGTCGATGGAGCACACCGGTCGTCTGCCCGACGCCATCATCGCCTGCGTCGGCGGTGGCTCGAACGCGATCGGTGCCTTTCATCCGTTTCTGGAAGACAAGGCCGTGCGCCTCATCGGTGTCGAAGCCGGCGGTGACGGTCTCGAGACCGGGCGTCACGCCGCGCCTTTGTCAGCCGGGCGTCCCGGCGTGCTGCACGGCAACCGGACCTATCTGATGGAGGACGATGCCGGGCAGATCATCGAGACGCATTCCGTCTCTGCCGGGCTCGACTACCCAGGGGTCGGACCCGAGCACGCCTGGCTCAAGGACTCCGGCCGGGCAGAATACGTGGCCGCAACCGATCAGGAAGCGCTCGAGGCGACGCATACCCTGTGCCGTCTCGAGGGCATCATTCCCGCGCTGGAATCGGCGCACGCGCTCGCCCATGCCGCGAAGATCGCGCCTGACTTGCCGACGGATACCAACCTTGTGGTGAATCTTTCCGGTCGGGGCGACAAGGATATCGGCACGCTGGCAGATCTCCAAGGCATGACCCTGTAATGACGGAGCAAGCGCCTGAACGGCAAGGACGGCTCGCCGCGTGTTTCCGGCGCGACCCGTCGCGCAAGTTGCTCGTGCCCTACATCACGGCGGGTGATCCCGATGTCGAGACCACACTCGCCCTGATGCAGACACTCGTCGCGAACGGCGCGGATATCATCGAGCTTGGCATTCCGTTTTCCGATCCGATGGCGGATGGTCCGGTCATACAGGCAGCTTGCGAGCGTGCCTTGAAGCACGGCACCCGGCTGGTCGATGTGCTCGATCTGGTGGCCCGGTTCCGTGAAAAGGACGACACGACGGGCATCGTCCTGATGGGGTACATGAATCCGGTCGAGCGGCTCGGGTACACAGAATTCGCGGAACGCGCTGCCCGCGCAGGCGTTGACGGTGTACTCACTGTCGACTTGCCTCCTGAGGAGGCCGGGGAACTGGTTGCCGCGCTCGATGCGAATTCGCTGGATGCCATCTTCCTGCTCTCGCCAACAACGCCCGATGACCGGCTCGAGCGTATTGCCGCCCTGGGCGGTGGTTATATCTATTACGTGTCGTTGAAGGGTGTCACCGGCGCGGCGACGCTCGACACGGCAGCGGTGGCGAAGAAGGTCGCCCATATCAAGTCATTTGCCTCCTCGCTCCCGGTTGCCGTCGGATTCGGTATTCGTGACGCCGAGTCGGCGGCTGCCGTCGCCAGGACGGCAGATGCCGTGGTTGTCGGCAGTGTACTGGTGGCGCTCGTCGGCGAGCATGGCCACGATCCCGAGGCGCTGCATCGGCACATCGGTGGCCAGATAGCTGCCATGCGCCAGGCGATGGATGGATGAGCGCCTGATGGCTGAAGACGACGACAAGACCGACGTACCCGAACAGCCGCCTGTCGACTTGCCTGCGCCCGGCGCGCCCGCGCCAACCCGCAAGCCAAGCTGGTTCGAGCGCTTGATTCCGGCCCGCATCGGCATTCGCGTCGGTGGAGAGGACAAGGGCAACGTCCCGGAAGGTCTCTGGGTCAAGTGCGACAAGTGCGGCGATGTGCTCTACCGAAAGGAGCTCGAGCGCAATCAGGATGTCTGCGTGAAATGTGGACACCACATGCTGATAGGTGCACGCAAGCGCATCGAAAGGCTGCTTGATCCTGGCGAGCACGAGGAGATCGGTGCCGAGGTAGAGCCGCTCGACACCCTCAAGTTCAAGGATAGCAAGCGTTATCGTGACAGGCTGTCGCAGGCCCTCAAGGATTCCGGCGAGAAAGACGCGTTGGTTGTGTCGACCGGCGAGCTGCACGGCATGCCGGTCGTCATCGCGGTCTTCGATTTCAAGTTCATGGCAGGGTCCATGGGGTCGGTCGTCGGCGAGCGTTTCTGTCGCGCCTGTGATCGTTGTCTTGAAAAGCGGATACCGTTGGTGTGTTTCAGTGCCAGTGGTGGCGCGCGCATGCAGGAAGCCTTGTTCTCGCTCCTGCAGATGGGCAAGACCAGCTCCGCGCTCGCACAGCTTTCCGAGAATGGCGTTCCCTACGTGTCGGTGTTGACCGACCCGACCATGGGAGGCGTCTCGGCCAGCCTCGCGATGCTGGGCGATATCATCATCGCCGAGCCGGCTGCGCGTATCGGCTTTGCCGGACCGCGTGTCATCGAACAGACCGTTCGCGAGAAGTTGCCGGAAGGGTTCCAGAGCAGCGAGTTCCTGCTCGAGCACGGTGCGATCGATCTGATCTGCGATCGGCGGGATATGCGCGACACCCTGGCGCGGCTGCTTGCCAAGCTCGGTGATCTGCCCCCTGTCGTCCAGCGCGATCCGGCCCACGTGGGGTGAAACTGGTGCCGCCGAGTGCCGACGCTGCGCTCGACGTGTGGCTCGACTGGATCGACAAGGTGCATCCGACAGAGATGGATCTTGGCCTCGCTCGTGTTTCCGAAGTAGCGGCGGTGCTCGGTCTCGCCGAGCCGCCGCTGCTCATCGCAACGGTGGCCGGAACCAACGGCAAGGGTTCCACCGTCGCCATGCTGGAAGCCATCTGGCTGGCAGCGGGATACCGCACCGGTGCTGCCACATCACCGCATCTGGAGGTGTTCAACGAACGCATGCGGGTGGGTGGTCGAACGGCGTCCGACGCCGACATCGTCGCGTCCCTGGCTGCCGTGGACGCTGCGCGCCGTGAGGTCTCGCTGAGCTATTTCGAGTTCGCGACACTTGCCTCGATGCACTTGTTCGTCGCGGCAGGTTGCGACGTGGCGATCATGGAAGTCGGGCTTGGCGGACGACTGGATGCGGTCAATCTGTGGGATGCCGATGGTGCTGTGCTGACCAGTATTGCGCTCGATCACGCCGCCTGGCTTGGCACCGACAGAGCCGTCATCGCGACCGAGAAGGCCGCGGTCGGTCGGCGGGGACGGCCGTTAATTGTCGGCGACCCGAATCCACCCGCCTCGCTGGCACCGTTTTGCGCCACTCACGGCATGGAGGTCCACCTTGTCGCGGAAACGGATTCGACGCTGCCGGTGACATCGCTGGCGGGTCAACATCAGCAGCGCAACGCGGCCTGTGCAGCCGCGCTCGTGAATACCCTTCAGGATCGACTGCCGGTAGCTGAGGAACTCATCCACGATGCGCTGCGCCAGGTCGTGCTCGCGGCGCGATTCGAAGTGTGCACAGTCGACGGGGCGGAACTGGTTCTCGATGTCGCGCACAACCCGGCGGGTGCCGAAGCCCTGGCCCTGACCTGGCACGAACGGTTCGGAGACAGGCGAGGCGTGCTCCTGTTCGGCGCGCTCGTGGACAAGGACATCGAAGGCATCGCCCGCGCACTCGCGCCGATCGCCGCGCACTGGGTCTGCCCGGCGATGGAAGGTGCGCGCTGCACCCCCGTCGACGAACTGGTTCGCCGCGTGCGTGAGAGCCTGGAGTCTACAATCGAGCACGACCGCAGCGGGCAGACTGGTGGGCAGGCCGGTGGGCCGTCCGGTGGGCAGGCCGGCGGACGCGCCGAGGTGACGGCTTTCGATCAGGCTCCGGTGGAGGCTGCCGGCTCGATCGATGTCGCATTTTTGCGTGCGTCGTCGCTGGCGAGGGAACATCGTCTGCCGATACTGGTCTGCGGTTCTTTCGTGACACTCACTGCGGTCATGCCCTACGTTTCAGATGCCAGGCGCGAGGCCGATTCTGCATGAGTGTGGAACGTGACGCAGAAGCCGAGCGCGTGGCCGCTGCAGCGCGCTTTCGTCAGCGCCTCCTGGGCGCTTCTGTGCTGATTGCCATCGCGGTTATTGTCTTGCCTCTGTTGCTCGACGGATCCGGCAGCGAGAGCCAGTTCCGACGTGTCGAAAAGCTCCGCGACGAACCACCGAGAATCATCGATCGATCGACCAGCGCTGTCGCTGACGATGTTGTTGCTTATGACAAGGCCGCTTACGACAAGGATGCTAACGACAGGGCTACTGACCAGAACTCTGCTCTGGCAACGGACGCGGTAACCGAGGCCGATCCTGCGTCCGATTTCGCGTCAGTGACCACGCCTGATTCCGCCGCTGTGGAAAAGAGCGCACCCGCCCGCATCCGGGTCGGCGAAGATGACCCGCCTGACTACCTGGGCGATTCGGCAGAAGGCGGAGTGGTGGCCGGTGCAGGTGAGGTCAGCAATGGTCTGTCGAGCGACGGTCTCAGTGCCTGGGTAGTGCAGGCCGGCAGTTTTCGGGAGCAAGACAATGCAGTTGCGGTTCGCGATGTCCTGCGGCGCGCAGGTTTTGCCACTTTCGTGACGGATCGTGACGGCATCTATCGTGTGCAGGTCGGGCCGCTTGTCGATCAGGCGCATGCCGAGGAAAAACGTGACGAGGTCGTCGCCCTGCTGGGTCGCGACGCCATCGTGGTGCCGTATCCGTGAAGGTGATGTTGCTACACTGCCCCGCGGCCGATCAGTATGCATCGCAGCCGTTCGACCGTCCGGTCGAACATGAGCAGGGCCACTAGAATGTGCGGGATCATCGGAATCGTCGGTAACGACGAAGTCGGCAGCCGGCTTTACGACGGCTTGAGTCTGCTCCAGCATCGGGGTCAGGATGCGGCGGGAATCGCCACTACCCACCAGAGCCGCCTCATTCTCAGGCGAGGCTCGGGGCTGGTCCGCGACGTGTTCCGGGCGGAAGACATGGTGCGGCTCGAAGGCAGCATGGGCATCGGGCATGTGCGTTACCCGACAGCGGGAACGTCGGGAGCCGCCGAATCGCAGCCGTTCTACGTGAATTCGCCGTACGGCATCGTCATGGGGCACAACGGCAACCTGACCAATGCCGATACGCTGCAACGTGAACTTTTCGAGTCGGATCTCCGGCATATCAACACCCGCTCGGACAGTGAAGTACTGCTGAACGTATTCGCTCACGAACTACAAGCACTGGCCCCGACAACCGATCTCGAGCCCGATAATATCTTCGATACGGTTGCGGCTGTACATCGTCGCTGTCGCGGGGCGTATGCGGTCATCGGCATGGTCGTCGGTCGCGGTGTATTCGCCTTCCGTGATCCGCTCGGCATTCGCCCCGCCGTCATCGGTGAGCGTGCAACCGACCACGGTCCTGAATACATGATTGCCTCGGAAAGTGTTGCGCTTGCCGGACTCGGCTTCACGCTGCTGCGCGACATCGCGCCCGGTGAGGCGGTGTATATCGAATCGAACGGTACCTTGCATACACGCCAGTGCGCACAGGCGCCGAGCCTGTCGCCCTGTCTGTTCGAGTACGTCTACTTTGCCCGCCCGGACAGCATCATCGACAACATCTCGGTCTACAAGGCACGGTTGCGGATGGGCGAGACGCTCGCGCGGCGCATCATCGAACTCCGGCCGGAACACGATATCGACGTGGTCATTCCCATTCCCGACACGTCACGAACCTCGGCACTCGAAGTGGCGTTTCACCTTGGCGTCAAGTATCGCGAGGGTTTCATCAAGAATCGATATATCGGTCGTACCTTCATCATGCCCGGACAGCGCTTGAGACGAAAATCGGTGCGTCAGAAATTGAGTCCCATCGGGCTCGAGTTCAACGGCAAGACCGTGCTCCTTGTCGACGATTCGATCGTCCGCGGAACCACCAGTAGCCAGATAGTGGAGATGGCGCGTGATGCCGGCGCCAGGAAGGTCTACATGGCCTCGGCAGCGCCCCCGGTCCGTTATGCCAATGTCTACGGTATCGACATGCCGGCGGCGAGCGAGCTGATCGCGCATCAGCGAAGCATTCCCGAAATCGAAGAGTCGATCGGAGCCGACTGGCTCATCTATCAGCGTATCGAGGATCTTGTCGAAGCGGTGCGCTATGCAAAGCACCCGATCGAACATTTCGAGTCGAGTTGTTTCACCGGGACGTATATCACCGGCGATGTCGACAATGCCTATCTCGAGAGCTTGCAACGCGTTCGCTCGGATGCGGCCAGGCGGGCGGTGAGTACAGGGCCTGACGATCTGGTCGTTCTGTAGGGCCGCCAGGTCAGGCAGCTTTGCGTGAGGTGTCAGGACTTTCCAGGGAGGCGGATGACTGGCTGCTCTGTCGCAACGCGAGCAGTTTCTCGTGAACCTGGGCCGCGGCCGGAATGTCGTCGACGTCGACGATGATCGTGTCGCGGTAGAAGACGGTCGCGTGGCAGAGGGTCTTCCAGTTCGGATCGCGCTTCTCGAATTCAAAGATCAGTCGCGTGCGCCGATGATCGACAGCGATCACGATGTCGATGCAGGCCTCCCAGGGCACGACCTGCAGTTCGCCGCCTTCCGCAACCCGGAAGTAGATGGCCGTATCGTCTGCCGCAAAGTAGAGCGAGCCCATGCGCCGCAGGTGACTGATCGAGAAGCCGATCATGGCAAGGGCGCCGGCGGCGAAAACGCCAACAAGCAGTTTCAGCGGCAAGGCTGCCTCCACCACAGCCCATCCACCGAGCAAGGCGACGGCAAGCATCGCGAACAACAGGGCGAGCACCCGAAGTGCGAGGGCGAGTGGTCGTGCAACGATCAGGGTTCCGTTACGGCTTCTGAGTTCGTCGATCGAGGGAGGGGCTGCCGCTCGTGTCATCCGATTCTCAATCCGGCACGCTGGAAGTCGCCCACGTCGATACCGAAAGAACCGTCGCTGTGGGTACCCTTGATCTGGAACGCCTTGCCTTCGTCGTCGACTTCGTGTTGTGAGAGATCGACGATACGCTGCACCATCGGTTCGTGCATCCTATCGAGAATCAGGATGACGCGCGGACGGAGCTTGTCGATGGTGTTCGCCAGCACGATGCCGATATCGCCGTTCAACATCTCGACGATACTGCCCGGCGGAAAGATGCCGACGGCATCGATGAAGCGGATGACCAGATCTTCGTCGAACTGCTTGCCACGCAGTGCATAGAGTTCCTGCAGCGCGTCAGAGGGCGAAAAGGCATTGCGGTACGGCTGATTGATCGTCATCGCGTCATAGGCTTCGGCGATCGCGACGATCTTCGCGTAGAGCGGAATGCTGTCGTCGTCGAGGCCGCGAGGATAGCCTTTGCCATCGGGGCGCTCGTGGTGAGCGTGCGCAACATCTGCAGCGCCGGACATGACCGATTTGGTCGAGACGAGAATGTCGCGTCCGTAGCGGGTGTGCTTGCGCATCTCCTCGATTTCATCAGGTTCCAGCGGGCCTGGCTTGTTCAGTATTTCGGCTGAAATGCTTGTCTTGCCGACATCGTGCAACATGCCGCAAACGCCCACGTCTTCCATCTCGCGCGTCGACATGCCCATGGAACGTGCCATGACGATGGAGAGGGCTGCAACGTTCAGACTATGCTGTGCGGTAGCCTCGTGCCGGGCCTGTATTCGAGTCAGCCAGACCGAGGCATCAGGGTTTCGGAGGATACTGTCGACGCATCCATTGACGGCCTGCTTGATCTTGCCGCCGTCGATTTCGGCACCCAGCTTTATCTCTTCGAAAAGGGTTGCGACCGCCTGGCTTGCCAGTTCGTGTACTTCCTTCGCGGAATCGAACTCCTCTTCGACCGAAAGGCCATCGTCGAGTCGGGATCCGGCGCCGGGAACCCCGGGAGCACTGCTTTTCGCCGTCGGTTTGGCAAGCGAGAACTCATCGTAGTCGACCCAGACGAACGTACATTCCTTCTGCACTGCGAGGACGTCGGCGGGCGACTTGATTTCGAGGCCCTGAAACATGAAGCCGGATTGTTCCCACGGCTTGTCGAGCTCGACGACGAACATGCCGACGCGCAGGTCCGCAACATCGAGGCGTACCCGTTTCTTGCGCGTGCGCTCGGTGCGCTCACGGGCAGCTCGCGCTGTCGCCGATTTGCGTGGGCTCGACTTCTTGTTATCGGATTTGAAGAGTCTGCCGAACACCCTTGCCTCTGGATTAGCCACTGCCCGCGAATGCGAATCTGTCGTGGCTGCCGTCTTCGACAACGTGAGCGGCACCGCAGGCATAACCTTGAGACGTGTGACTCTCAGGTATCGAGTGCTGAGAGCGATTCGTGCGCAAGGATCCAGGAGCCGTTCGGTGCTCGTGTCCAGTAGAGCGTCAAATGTTTATCGGTACCGAGGTCGAGCTCGATATCCATTGCCAGCGCGGCCGCGTCGAACGAACCCGTGACGGCGTCGGACATAAGGATCGTGACGTCGTCCTCGGAAACCGTGGTCAGCGCGCGTCGCTGTTCCGGAGTGAGCGCTGAATTTTCGCCGGCGCCTTGTCGTTCACCGTCACGATAGTTTACAAAAAGGCGTCGTGCCGCTTCGAGATCGGCGAGGCGGTTCTCTGATGCCTTGCTCGCGTCGGTCGTCAGGAGAACCAGGGTTCCAGCTGGTTCGATCTGGCCGTAAAGTGCATCCAGATGCTCGTTGGACATGGTCACACAGCCCTCGCTTGACCGAGGTGCACGGCTCGCGCGCGCGCGGGGTATGCCGTGCAGCCAGATGCCCGAACCGGTGCGGCCCAAAGCATGGTCGAACGTATTGGGATAGTCGAGAACCAGAGCGCCGGAACCATAGAGTTCCGGTAACGAGGGGTCTGTCAGACGACCGACGATGCGATAGAGCCCGAGTGGCGTCTTGCGATCCCCTTCATGTCGCTTGCCATAGCCTGCCGAGCCCGACGAGACATAGTGTTGGCGGAGTCGCCTGGCGCGCTGCGCGTCGACAGTGTAGAGCGAGAGCATCGAGTGTTCTACATCGACCAGCACGACACGTTTCACGCTCTTGCCGAATTGCAGGAACGGGGCTGGCACGTCGCGCAACACCTCGAGGTCGTTGCTATGCGCCAAGCGTGTCGCAGCACCATGGGCGTGCCAGCGTGCCCGCGCCTCGAGGAGCAGTTCCAGCAAGGCCGGAGACCAGGGACTGTCTGATGCTGCCCGCGCACCATCGAGCGCTGCGACCGAGTCGAGTTCTGCCTGCAGCAGCTGTGCGAGTGCGTAGTTCGGGTGCCGCAAGGCAAGCTCCCGCGCGCGGTGGCGGGCAGTCTCGATGTCGCCAACGGCTACCGTGTCGAGAATGGCGACGGTTTCACGGTCAAGTGCGATCACCCTTTCGCCGGCAGCTGCCGTCGTCACTGACAGGAGCATGAGCAGGACAAGGCTCAGCTGCGCAAGCATTACCACGGTGTCTCCTGGTAGATCTTCCAGCGATGACCGTAAAGGCGCAACAGCAGCAAGCGTCGTTCCAGCCGCGTGTCGCCGGCATGCTCGATGATGGCAACGGCGTCATTTTCCGTGAAGGCGATCTCACGCCGGACATCGCTCCAGTCCGCAGGACGAGGTCGGCCATGATCAGCCAGTGCGACACGCGATGGGTAGTCGTCACTGTAGTGCGCAAGCCAGCCCTCTGCCGGGTCAGAGGCCGCACCCTGCCACCAGTCATACAGTTCGTATTCGAGTGTCACGTGATCACGCAACTCGTCGCTCGATGCAGCTTCGAGTCGTTCGGGTTGATCGCTTGCATCTTGCCAATCGAGAGTGGGTGAGGGTGCTGTCGATACGGTGCCGAGCGCACGCGCATAGGCGAGCGATGCGGCATGTCGATGCACGGCGCGCAGGGCGCCGAGCGTTTCTGCGGTGCGCGCTTGCGTTTCGAGGGCTGCCTCGAGGTGTTCGATGGCCTGCTCTCGTCCGCCGTCACGCAGTGCGATGACACCGAGATTGTGGTGAGCCTGCGGCAAGCCCGGGCATTGCGTGGCCAGGCGTTCCAGTTGTCGTCTTGCCTTGGCAAGATCGCCGTCGCGACCGATCGATACCGCCAGGTCGAGATGTTCGAGACAACGCATCTTGTCTGGCAAGGGCGTGCTGGCAGCGGCTGCGTCTGCCACGCCAAGCAAGATGGTCAGGGCCGTCACCAGCAGCACTTTGTCGCGAGCACAGGCGCCTGCCGACGGCAGAGTGACGTCGACGCGTACGATCAGCTTCCACAGTCTTGAGAGGACCAACATGCGCGCTTAGCGTATCATCGGTACCGGGCGGGTTTCACGCCATCAGTACGGGTTCAGTTCGGGGACGCAAGTGGCTTCAAACGACGATTCCATCGCCTGGCAAGACGATACCATGGCGATACGGGCCGGGTTCGAGCGGAGCGAATTCGGCGAGCACGGCGAACCGATCATGACCACGTCGAGTTTCGTGTTCCGCTCGGCGGCAGAAGCCGCAGCGCGGTTCGGCGGGCAGGACGATGGACTGATCTACTCGCGTTTCACCAACCCGACGGTTCAGATCTTCGAGCGTCGACTGGCTGCGCTCGAGGGCTCCGAAGCGGCAATCGGTGCGTCGTCGGGCATGGCGGCAACGGCCATGCTGATGCTCGGCACCTTGCGGGCGGGCGACGAGATCATTGCCACTCGCAACATGTTCGGCAGTACCGTCAACCTGTTCAAGAACTTTCTGCCGCGCTACGGCATTGAGGTGCGCTGGGCGGAAGATTTCGCGCCTGATTCCTGGGCCGCCCTGTGCAACGAGCGAACGAGGCTCTGCTACCTGGAAACGCCGACCAACCCGCTGACTGAAATCGCGGATATCCGGGCATTGGCCGAAGTAGCTCACGCGCACGACGCGAAGCTTGCGGTAGACAACTGCTTTTGTACGCCGGCATTGCAGAAACCGCTCGAGCACGGCGCCGATATCATCTTGCATTCGGCGACAAAGTATCTCGACGGGCAAGGACGTTGTGTCGGTGGCGCAGTCTGCGGCTCCCGTGAACTCATCGATGAACTGACGGCTTTCATGCGCAGTGCCGGTCCCTGCATGAGTCCGTTCAACGCCTGGGTATTCGCGAAGGGACTTGAAACGCTGCGCCTGCGCATGTTCGAGCATTCGCGCAACGCCGGCATCGTTGCCGAATGGCTGGCCGAGCAACCCGGTATCGGTCACGTCTACTGGCCCGGACTCGAATCGCACCCCCAACATGCGCTGGCAAACCGACAGCAGAAGGCGGCGGGTGGGGTCGTGGCGTTCGAGGTGGAAGGGGGGCGTGACGCGGCCTGGAGACTCATCGACAGCGTCGACTTGTGCTCGATCACCGCTAACCTCGGCGATGCGCGAACTACCATCACCCATCCGGCATCCACCACGCACGGCCGCATCAGCGCCGAAGACCGGGCGGCTGCCGGTATCGGTGACGGTCTGGTGCGGGTCGCTGTCGGCCTCGAGAATGCGGACGACATCAGGGCAGATCTCGACAAAGCCCTGCGCCGCGCTCGCGGCCACGCAGGGGTCTGATACGCATGAGCCATGGGGAGGAGCGTGAACGGCTGCTGCGAGCGTTGCACGCAGCGGGAATCGACGCGGTGGGCGGTCAACAGGCAACGCGTCGCGCACTGTCGGACTTCGAACCGGGTTCCCGGATCAGACTCGTTGCCGTGGGCAAGGCCGCATCGGCGATGGCGCTCGGCGCGCGTGAAGCGCTCGGCGACTCGATCCTCTCTGCGCTGCTCATCACCAAGTACGATCACCTCGAACCGGCCTTGCTCGACGATCCTCGTTTCGAGTGTCTCGAATCGGCGCATCCTGTTCCGGATGCTGCTTCGCTGGCAGCGGGCAAGGCGCTCGTCGATTTCGTCGAAGCGGTTGGTGACGATGAGCATCTGGTGGCACTCGTCTCCGGAGGTACCTCGGCTCTGGTGGAGCAGCTCGATGGCGATCTGACGCTGGCCGACCTGCAAGAGCGCACCGATGCCTTGTTGGCCGGCGGTGCGCCCATCGGCGAGATCAATCGTGTGCGTCGGGGGCTTTCCCGATTGAAGGGAGGACGTCTGGCGGCCCGGCTTGGTGGCTGTCGGGCCACGCAATTCCTGATAAGCGATGTGCCGGGAGACCGTCCCGAGGATATCGGCTCGGGGCCTTTGGTCAGCGAACGGGTGGAAACCCGGATCATCGCATCCTCGAGCATCGCTCAGGCTGCTGTCGTTGCCGAAGCCGAACGTCGGGGGCTTTCGGTCGTGCAGGCGAGTGCGTCACTCGACGGTGAGGTCGGGGCAACGCTCGAACGGGTCTCGGCGGTCTTGCTCGCCGAGAATGCCGCGGGCGGGATCTATGTATGGGGTGGCGAACCGACGGTCATCCTGCCAGCGAAGCCTGGCCGAGGCGGGCGCAATCAGCACCTGGCGCTCGCCCTCGCGACACGCATTGCAGGTTGTGACGAACTTGCCCTGCTGGTGGCGGCAACCGACGGTACCGACGGGCCGACGGGCGATGCCGGCGGACTGGTCGACGGGACAACGCTTTCGCGTGCCCGGTCGCTTGGTCTGGATGCCGAGGTGTCTCTGACGAATGCCGATGCGGGCAACTGGCTTGAGCAAAGCGGTGCCTTGTTCACCACCGGTCCCACTGGAACAAATGTCATGGATCTCCTGATTGCCATACGCGGCCCTGGCATCTAGCAGCCTGGGCTAGGCCTCGACCCCGGCGTCCTTGCGTTTCGCTGGCGTCTTCCGCCGACGCGCACGATATCGCGCCATGTAGTGCAGCATCTCGAACAGTTCCTCCATCGGTACGGGCCGCTGCATGATCAGAAGTCCCGGGTGCCTGTCCATGATCGCCGTATCGAACGAAGCATGACCGGTGATCAGCGCCACCGGTAACAATGGATGGTGGTGGGCGAGTTCATCGATGAGGTGCAGACCTGACTCGCCTTCGCTGAGACGGATATCGACAAGCACGGCGGAAGGCTCGTTCGAGCTGAGAAAATCGAGCGTCTGTTCGCTCGAATCGGTTGTTGTCACATAAATGTCGCGCAGTTCGAGCACGGCCTGCATGCCCCGACGCACGCCGTTGTCATCGTCGACCAGGTGGACCCAGAAGCCGGCAGGGAGATCGGCTGCGTGCAAAGGCTTCGCGACCTTGTCGTCCTTGACTTCCGGTACGCTGGGTTCGACCTCGGCGCGGTCCATCAGCAAAGTCACTCGCGTACCGATTCTGGGCCGCGAACGAAGTTCGATCGAGTGACCGAGCTTGCGCACGAGGCGCTCGACGATCGACAGACCGAGGCCTGTACCGAGCGAGCGGTCACGGTCGCTCTTGGCGACCTGGAAGTACTCTTCAAAGACGCGATCACTTTCCCGCAGGCCGATACCGATGCCGGTATCAAAGATCGACAGGGCGACTTGATCACCACGGGAGCCGATCGTGATCATGACGCTGCCGGCGTGCGTGTACTTGATCGCGTTACCGCAGATGTTGCGAAGAATCTGCGCCAGCATCGTCGGATCGCTCGATACATGGACCGGCTCGCGTACCTTGTTGACCAGGGCGATCTGCTTGTTCTCGGCAAGCATCCGGAACTCGTTTTCCAGCGTCAGGGCAAGCGCCGACAGATCAATCGGTTTGATGCGAGGAACGACTCGTCCGCCATCAAGCTCCGAGATATCGAGCAAGGTGTTCAATTGAGAGGACAGCGACGCCATCGCGGATTTCATGTCGTCTGCAATGGTCCGCGCCCGCGGCGTCAGGGGCTCGGCGACAAGTGCGGCACCATACAGATTCAGGATGTGCACCGGCTGCCGGAGATCGTGACTGGCCGCGGCGATGAAGCGCGATTTCGATGAGCTGCTGTCTTCGGCTCTGGCCTTGACCATCTCTGCGCTCTTGAGGGCGATCGACAGCTCCCGCGACCGCTTTTCCAATGCACGTGACGACTTGACCGACAGGGCGAAGGCATCGAAAACATCCTGACCCATGATGGCGTGGGTAATCGCCACGAGGAAGCAGCAGATGCCGATACTGAAGGCCAGCAGGCTATCAACCAGGGACCCGGGGTTGGCAATCCATAGTGATCCCAAAGGACCGAGCATGGGCAGGGTGTAAGCGATGAAGAGCGGCCGATAGCCCAGGTTGCTACTGATTGCACCGGAAGCTATGCCGAGCAGAATAGCGGTCAGCATGGCGCGTTCGAACGAAGCGACGTCCGGGAAGAAGACGAGTACGAGGCCAAAGGAGCTTCCCGCAAGGAAGCTCATTGCTGCCGCATAGATTGGCTTGTTGCGACGCGGAATGCGTCTGGAGTCGCGGAGCCGCGCGAGCAGCAAGGCGCGAACGATGACGATGACGGACGCGAGTGTTGCCCAGATGAGCAGAGCGCTCGCTGCCACCTTGCCGTTCAGCAACAGATAACTGAACATGATCGCGAGCAACAGCGGGAGGAGCGCACGCGCGGCATTGCGCGCATGCATCGCTACCAATTGTTCGCTGACACTGGCGGAAACGCGGACGGGCGTCATGCAACAGCCGTCTGTCTGAACCCCCAACAGTCTGGCACGGATGCAAGGTACTTGCCACTCTGCATGAGGGTTGCTTCCCCGGTACCGGATGATGGGCTGGTTGACCCTCTCAGCGCTGGATTTCTGCCGTTTCGCGCAATGACTCGACCTTCGTGGCAAGTCTATCCCTGAGCAGGAGGTTGGTAAGCCCTGGCTTGACGGTGTCGTAGTCGGGCAGGGCGGCGCCGCGCCGTTCCACCAGACGGATGACGTGATAACCGAATTCAGTCTGCACCGGCGTCGAGCTGGTATCACCCGGCTGCATTCCGGCGAGTGCTTGCGCGAACGCGGGTTCCATCGACGCCGGCACGAACCAGCCCAGGTCGCCGCCATTGGCGCCAGCTGGATCGATCGAGCGCTCGGCGGCCAGTGTTGCGAAGTCGGCGCCGGTGTCGAGTTCGGCGATGACTGACGCGGCCGCCGCTTCACTGTCGGTCAGGATATGACTGGCGCGAATCTCTTCCGCGTCAAGGTTGGCCGTCTGCCGATCGTATTCACCGCGCAGTTCATCCTCGCTGAAGGCCATGGCGTCTCCGGTCTCTGCTAGGTAGGCGTTCGCCATCGTCTGGGTGTACTGCAACTGGAGTGACGCGGCAACCTCGGCTCGCTTGTCGAGATCGAGCTTCTCGGCTTCCTGGGTCAGGATCTCCAGATCGATGAGCTCGTCGAGAATCTGATCACGATCGGGCTGCTCGCCTTCGCCGCTGAGCTGGCGCACGACATTGTCGACGGCAAGCGTCGAAATCGGCCGTCCGTTGACGACCGCAAGAACACCTTCTGGTAACGCCCCGTCAGGCGATGCACCGTCAGGCAACGGGGCTGCACTATCGCGCGCCGCGTCGGGATCGCGCTCCTCGGCAAGTGCGCGAACCGCTTCCTTCTTGTCGGCCACGGCGTCCGTCGAGGACGTATCTTGCGCGCCGAGCGGCAAGGCGATGCAGAGGATGGCGAGGGATACTGCCAACGCGAATGGCCGTCGCATGACGAGAACAGGTCGAGTGTGCATGTGGACTATTGATTTTTCGATGGGAAGTTCAAGGCGGAATTTGTCGGCGAGTCGACCGCATCCATTGCGTCCAACGCGTCGCATCAGCGTACAATCAAACCTAGCGTCGCGCTGCCCCGTCCAGAATGAGCCAGTATTTCGAGATCCACCCGGACAACCCGCAGCGGCGGCTCGTCAGTCAGGCGGTCGCCATCATCCGCGACGGCGGGGTAATCGTCTACCCTACCGATTCCTGCTATGCCTTGGGCTGTCTTGTCGGCGACAAGAGCGCGATGGAGCGCATTGCGCGCATTCGCCGAACCGACAAGCATCACGATTTTACATTCCTGTGCCGCGATCTCTCTGATATCGCGACGTACGCGCGCGTCGACAACCGCGCCTACCGCACACTCAAGTCGTTGACACCTGGCCCCTATACATTCGTATTGAAAGCGACGGCCGAGGTGCCGAGAAGGCTCCAGAACCCGAAACGCAAGACCATCGGCATCCGGGTGCCGGACAACGCGATCTGCCAGGCGCTGCTCGAGGAGCTGGGAGAACCGCTGATGACATCGACTTTGATCCTGCCCGACAGCGAGTTGCCGGAAACCGAACCGGATGACATCCGGAACCGCCTGGAGAAAAAGGTCGACCTGATCATCGATGGCGGGCATTGCGGCTACGAACCGACGTCGGTACTGGCTTTCGATGAGAATGGCAATGTCGATATCGTGCGGCGCGGCCGTGGCCAACTAGACTTTATGGAATGAGCGGACCGAAGCGATGAGCGGACCGGCACAGCAGGAACCGTCAGCGGTGGTTTCCGGGGTCGTGGATCCTGGCGCGGATTCCGGCGTGAGTTCCAGCGTGGGTGAGGCGGCGGCTGCGGTCGCGGCCGCTGTCGCACGGCACGAGGCACCGGCCATGGCGCGTGTCGGTGGCGAGCCGATCCTGCAACTTCCGCTCGATCTCTACATTCCGCCCGACGCGCTCGAGGTGTTTCTCGATGCGTTCGAGGGGCCTCTCGATCTGTTGCTGTATCTGATCAAGCGTCAGAATCTCGACATTCTGAACATACCGATCGCCGAAGTCACGGCGCAGTACATGCGATATATCGCCGTGATGGAAACGTTGCGTCTGGAGCTCGCGTCGGAATATCTGTTGATGGCCGCCATGCTTGCCGAAATCAAGTCGAGGATGCTGCTGCCCCGCATCGACGATGCGGAAGATGATGAGAATGATCCGCGCGCCGAGCTGATCCGTCGGTTGCGGGAATACGAGCGCATCAAGGAAGGCGCTGAGGGCCTCGAGGCGTTGCCGCGAATTGAGCGTGAGCTCTTTCCGCTGAAGGTGGTCGCGCCGGTCATCGAGCGAGAACAGCCAGAGCCGGATGTCACGCTTGCCGAGCTCTTGTTGGCCTTCACGGATGTGGCGGAACGAGCCCGCCTGCAAGGCCGTCACGAGGTGGCGCGCGAAGGCCTGTCGGTACGCGCGCGAATGTCTCGCGTACTGTCGGTACTGAGTGTGGATGGTTTCTGCGAGTTCACATCATTGTTCGACCCGTCAGAAGGGCGCGCAGGCATGGTCGTCACCTTTCTCGCCATTCTCGAACTATGCAAGGAAGCGAGCATCGATATCGTTCAGGTTGAAGCCTATTCACCGATCTACCTGACACCGCGTGGCGAACCCTTGCCGGATTCGGTGCAGGCTTCACGCCCCTTGTCGAGACGCGCTGAAACTTCACCCGTGCCTGTTCCGGATGCGCCGTCAGAGACCGTGCCTGAGACGCTCTCAGAAGTACCGTCCGACACCACAGACTGAAAATACAGGCCCGACCATGGAATCGAAGCTGATTCGCAACGTGCTGGAAGCCTGCCTGCTGGTAGCCGGCAAGCCGATGAGCATCAACCAACTCGAAGCCTTGTTCGGCGATGACATCGATCGTCCCGACAGACAGACAATTCGCGAGTCGCTGCACGCACTGGCAGACGAGTACGAGGGTCGTGGAATCGAGCTGGTGGAAGTCGCCAGTGGCTGGCGTTTGCAGACGCGCGACGACATGCAGCACTGGGTTGCCAGACTGTTTACGGAACGGCCGCCGCGTTACTCGCGCGCGTTGTTGGAGACGCTCGTGCTGATTGCCTATCGCCAGCCGATAACGCGAGGCGAGATAGAAGAGGTGCGCGGTGTTGCGGTCAGCTCGAATATCGTGAAGACGCTACAGGAACGGGAATGGGTGCGCGAGATCGGGCACAAGGAAGTGCCCGGGCGCCCGGCACTGCTCGGCACAACTAACGCCTTTCTCGACTACTTCAACCTCAAGCGACTGGAGGACTTGCCGGCGCTCGGTGAACTGAAAGATCTGCACGGCATCGAGGAGGTGCTGGCTGCCGAGTTCGGCGTTGTCGACGAAGCGGCCAATGATGGTGCGGGATCGTCAGTGCCGAGTGACTCGTCTGGGTTGCCTCCGTCGGGAGCGGCGTTGGAGTCTGCTGATGTAGCGCCGGACGTGGGGGGTGATGAGGTCTCTGAAGGTTCCGGGTTGGTCGAAGGGGACGACGGGAACAGTAAGGGCGACGGAGCTCGCGGGAATGAAAGCGACGTAGCGGATGGTGTCGTTGCCGGGGATTTGGAACCATTGTCCGAGCAGTCCGAGCAGTCCGAGCAGTCCGAGCAGTCCGAGCAGTCCGAGCAGTCCGAGCAGTCCGAGCAGTCCGAGCAGTCCGAGCAGTCCGAGCAGGGCGATCTGTCTGGTTGGTCCAAGCCATCCGTATTCTCGAACCTGCCGGATTCTTCAGGCACAGACACAAGTGCGAAGCTATCCGAGCCATCAGCGCAGTCACAGCCCTATCTTTCTCCGGATTTGTCGGAGCCTCCAGGATCTCCAGAGTCTTCACTGGCGTTGGCTCCAGCCGAGTCGCCGAATACGTCTGAGCTACCCGAGTCCACCTCGGCCATGGATTCCAGGGACGCGTTTTCGAATGTTCTGCCGTTTTCGATTGGCGGAGTGCGCGAATCTGCAGCGCCGCCGGCTATTGCTGCTGAGCACGATGGTGATCAGCCAGCTGATGGTGAAATGGAGCGCGCGGAAAGTGAGGAGCCGACTGATGATGGCCCCGCTCCCGTTTTGATCGACGTCGGAACACTCGTGATTGATGAGTCGCCTCCTGCGGGTGTAGCAGCCAGCCACAATGATCAGCAGGCAGAGCAGGCAGAGCAGGCAGAGCAGGCAGAGCAGGCAGAGCAGGCAGAGCAGGCAGAGCAGGCAGAGCAGGCAGAGCAGGCAGAGCAGGCAGAGCAGGCAGAGCAAGGTCTGCGATCGGAACCCTTGGTGCCGACGGAGTTATCTTCAGCGCCGTTGAAGACTGACCGGGAAGCGCCGGCGCCCTTCGGCGCGCACGCCAGGCTTCTTGACGATGTCGCTACCGTTGCCGAGGAGCACCGGCGCGAGATCGATGCTCGGGATGCGTTCGAGCGCAATGTAGTCAAGCGTGATCGTGCGCTTGCCGAGAAGAATGACGGTAACCGGACGGAGCCCGACGACGAGATCCCCTGACTGGCAAGACGGGACGGCGCAACGCGAAGGATCGCGGACAATCACACTGACCCATCGGCCGTAGTGGACCTTGCCGACGAAGCGGACGTTGCTGTGGCGGTCAGAGAGACCAGGGTTGCAGAGGGCACGGGGGCACTGAAAATTGCCGAGGTCACGACGATCGCTGAAGTTGCGAAGGCCACCGAAGTCTCGGACACCGCCCAAGATGGAGAATCCGCGGGAGCGGGAAGAGCCGAGGGAACCGCTGAAACCGCAGCGATTGCTGAGGCGACGAAAGTCGCCGAGCCGGAAAAACTCGCGGCAGAGAAAAAACTTGTTGAAGCCTCGGATGTTGCCGAGCACGCCAATCTCGCGAAGGCCGCAGAGGTTCTGGAAGCGACCGGAATGATCGAGACCGATTCGTCACCACACGTTGTCGACGAGATGGACTCTGACATGCATGACATTTCGCGTGCTGAGTGGGCGCAGGAGGGAATCTTGCGCTGGATCGTGATGCTGTATCAGTCGAGCGGTCGTGCGCTGGGCGGACTCTGGCGCAAGTTGGTTCGATTCATGTCGGGACGCTGAGCCGTCAGCTCAGTCCGACAGAGTTTCCGAGGTCCCAGCTGTGCGCCTTGTGCTGATGTCTGGCGCCATGTATTTCCTGTGTATACTGCCGGCTCCCAGTCCTGTCGCCGACATTGGCAGGTGGTCGACGTTAGTCTGGTGGACAGGGATTGGATGCTCGGTGACGCCTACTCGATTGTCGACATGGCGGTGTGGGGGTGGGCACGTGCTGTGTCGTTCATCGTCGGCGATGATGCCTGTGAGATATTTCCGAACGTCAAGCGATTGCTGGATGCGATCAATGGAGGACCGGCTGCGTCGCGTGCAGAAGCGCTGAAGGATCGCTTCGAATTCAAGTGTGAGATGGACGACGACGCCCGCCGCGCGATGTTTCCACAGAACGAACGTCTCGGCTGAGTCGCCGTGTACCGGTCAGGTAGAAGTTGTTGCTGTTATCTGCCAATTTATCAGTAAATGGGCGAATCAGATCCTCTCGACGACAGCTATAGGGACACCGCCATGCAAGACTTCGACATCAAGCTTCGGTTGCACCCGTTGATAGGTCCCGACTATGAGCCTATTAAAGATGACCCGATATTTGATCCTGCTCGTCACTTGGCCCTTGATCAACCTGCATCCACACTCAGTCTGACGGACCTTGGCTATGGTGAAGAAACTGTTGGCACAACGCCGACCCCGATAGCGGCCACGTCTTGTTTTAGGGTACTAAGCGATGAAGGTGTCGAGGCGATGTACCACGTCTGCAAACAGCTGGAGGCCTTCACAACATCTAATCCCAGGGTTGCCCGCAACACCCGCGGTGGAGTCTATCGATCGAAGTTCTTGCGCGACTTCAGCATGTGCCCGGAGTACGTTGAACACTTGTCAGGTGTCATGCAAACTCCCTTGCTGCCTTCGGCAATGGGTCACCAGATAGCCCACCTGAATTACCAACCTCTGAGTGTTGGAAAAAACGTCGACAAGTGGCATTACGACACTTTACAGGTAGACACCGTGATGTTTGTCACCGATCCACGACTGGTCGATGGCGGTGAATTTCAATATTTTAAAGGCACGCGTGACGAAATGGCGGAAATTCATGCAGCAGGTAAGCCCTTTCCCCATGACCGGGTCGAATCACCCGATATGCCAGGCCCGGGTTACGCGGTGTTGATGCAAGGCAACTATGTGGTTCACCAAGCGAAAGGTCTGCGCAAAGAAGGCGAGCGTATCACTCTGGTCAATGGTTTCAGCTATGCAGATCGCGGCGTACCGGACTACACAGCGCTTGGCCAGCTTTTTCACGCTGATCAACCCAACGTCGCTTCTGCGGAGTACACCCGTCACATCGCACTGCGATGTGGTCGAGAATTGGAGCAGGTTATCAATGAGCCTGGATTTAACGACTCGCCGAAGGAGCATGCACAGCGCCTGGCGCGGGTGCAGGCCGAGCTGAGCAAGGCGATTGCGCAGCTCAATAATGCTGCCGGCGAAGAGATGCGGCATTTCGGCGAGAGCTAACCTTGAAAAGGATCCAGTATTCCGAGCTTTTTCGACTACAAACGTGGTATTTCTGGGCTCTTGAGGAATGCTTGCGAATCAGTACGCATCGGAGAAAGAAACCCCAGCGCCATTTCTGCAGTTATGAATTTGTAAGCGAGCGGCCATTGGCAGGTCAATTTCAAAGCCCTTCGTACGGTCTCGTGCGTCACGATCTCCCGTTCTACCAGTCGCGCCGAGAGCAGTCGCATCGTCCAGCGTGCGCGCCCTTCGAGCGCTTCGGATCAGGCCGATCTGCACCAGAAGCGCCTCGGCCTCGCCGACCAGACGCGCAGTGCGCTCGCGAGTGCGCGGTTTTCTCTGCAAGGCGAGTTCGAGCCCATCGCTCACGCAACGAGTCCGTATTCACTCGACGGTGCGGCTGGTGATATCCGTGGCTTCTGCTGCCTCCGCATCGCGCATGGCGGGACCGTGCGTTCCCTCGTCGACGAAGAGCAAGATCGACGCATGGCGGCGCTTCTGCGCAGCGACTGTACCCTTGCTCACAAGATCTTCGAGCGCGTCTCGCTCGTCGAGCAGTGCATCTACGCGCGAAGTTCGCCCGAGTCCCTTGGACCGGGTTCTTCGCGTGGCGGGATGGTCGAGGCCTACAGCTTCGACGAGTGCCGGGTCGGCTACAGTTCCGGTGGTGAGACGGTCGTCGACGTGAACACGGACAGGCCGGAGTGGGATCGAACGGTGGCGCATACAAGGTACACCGGCTAGATGCCAGCGGCCTTGTCGAGGAACGCGGCGACGTGGCACTGGAGCTGTCAAACAACGATCGAGGAAACGGCCTTTATCAGGGGTACGGACTGAGCGTATCGGGCACAATCAAGAGTCGGGCGACCGGTGAGGTTCCGGTCACCATCAAGTACCACGGGTGATCTCTCGCGCTACTACTCAAGCTACTACTCGAGCTACTAAACGCCCGAGGATGACAGCGCAGGGACGCCATTCGTCGGCGAGGTGAGCTTCCGAAGCGACGACGGGCGAACGCTCGCCGTCACGGCGCGAGACGCTCCGACCGATGAGCTGTTTGTCGACAGACGTTACACGGGTGTAGATGGTGAGGTGCGTGTGACGGAGAACGAGCCGTTTGCCGACGTGACCATCTACGGTCCGGCGGGCGAACCAGCGCTTTCCGACTAGCTCATTTCGGCGTGTGCCGGTTCATTGCCGAACGATCGCCATGATGATCCGTCGCCGATATAGGGAACATGTGGCGGTGCTATCCTCCTGTTGCTTACAGCGTGGTGAGAAGCGGTCGCTCTGGACTTCCACCAAAAAAATGGACACTGGTTCACTCTGCCGACTTGGCCAGAGCTGCATTATTAGCCCGATAGTCGGCTGGGCTCAGATAGCCTAACACCGAGTGTCGGCGTTTTCGGTTGTAGAACACTTCGATGTATTCGAAGATTGTCGTGGCGGCCTCGGCGCGAGTTGCTAATCGCTCCCATTGCAACAGCTCCTTCTCCAGTGTGGCGAGGAAGCTCTCGGCAACACGTCGAGTCACCCCGGGGAACTTCCCCCCGAGGTGCTCACAGAACCGTACGTGAACCTCTCAGCTCATACGGCTCTTGTCATCCATCCCTGATACTGCCAGTGCACGAACAAGTTCGGACTCCGACTC